>VOFK01003378.1_pt1 | contig 88351 bp, 131 predicted proteins | sample 5384121 | NCBI WGS metagenome assembly VOFK01 (sample SAMN12384730, study PRJNA508395) | human gut metagenome | isolation source: healthy gut J | host: Homo sapiens
ATTGAACCGGACGGCAAACAGCCTCCCGAAGAATTACGCCGGACATTGGCTTTCGGATATTCAGAATTTAATCTGCAACATCTGATAGATATTGCGACTATGGGAGAAAAAGCCCATGTACCTGTTCTTTCTGTCAGTTCTGCTGACGGACGAAGCATTTACAAAAGCTGCCGATTTTTCTGAAGCCATATCTCGGCAAAGGAGTCAAAAGAATGGCCTTTACAAGCAAATCAGCGAATGGAACGGTAAACAACAGGAATTATGTAAAGACCTGTATCGACTGTATCTGCTAGATTCCACTCGTACCGATTATTTAAAGGCATATCAGCAGTTCCGGAAAAGCAATCCGAAAGATCTTTTAATCTTCTTTTCCTGAAAGAGGAAAGTAACTAAACTCTCAAAGACTTGACTTTCGATTCCGAATGTCGTATCTTTACAGAGTTAATGATAAAGTAGTTTCAATTAAACTGCACGTAAAAGAGGTTGTGTCAAAACGTTGGCACAACCTCTTTCTTTTTATATATCAAAGAAAAAATCATATTCATAGAGAGGAAAGTTCCCCCACCCCGGCTTTCCTTTCAGTTTTTGCCCGGTGTTCATTCTCCTTTAACCCGGTGCATAGCGATCTTCACCTTTGCTTCTTACCGGAATTAGAGTGTGCGTTGCCATCTTTTAGAGGCTCTGTTTCTCCCTAACAGACCGTCTGTTCAGGTAAAAACAGAGCCTCTATTGAAATAAAACGTAATGTCTGTTTTCCCACTGTCTCTGCCAAGTTAATAATCAATAAAGTTGCTCTTGACAAAAAATAGCTTTATCTTTGGGGTTTGTTAAAGCAGACACAATAGGTATATATTATGAGTGAAAAGATTATCAAATGGGGCTTCATTGGTTGCGGAGAAGTAACCAAGACCAAAAGCGGTCCCGCTTTCCAGAAAGTAGAACATTCGGAAGTCGTAGCTGTAATGAGTCGCGACGGCGCAAAGGCAAAAGCCTATGCCAAAAGAAAGAGGTATCAAGAAATGGTATGACGACGCACAGGAGCTGATAGATGATCCGGAAGTAAACGCTGTCTATATCGCCACTCCTCCTTCTTCACACGCTACGTATGCCATTATGTCCATGAAAGCGGGTAAACCGGCCATATATTGAGAAACCAATGGCGGTGACGTATGAAGAATGTACCCGAATCAACCGCATATCCAATGAAACAGGAGTTCCCTGTTTTCGTTGCTTACTATCGCCGTTATCTCCCCTATTTCCAGAAAGTAAAGGAACTGGTAGAGAACGGTACTATCGGTAATATTATCAATGTGCAAATTCGTTTTGCCCAGCCGCCACGCGATCTGGATTACAATCGTGACAACCTTCCCTGGCGCGTACAGGCTGATATTGCAGGAGGTGGCTACTTCTACGACCTTGCTCCGCACCAGATAGATTTACTGCAAGACATGTTCGGCTGCATTCTCGAAGCAAAGCGGTTATAAGAGCAATCGAGGTGGACTTTTATCCTGCTGAAGATACATTAAGCGCCTGTTTCCAATTTGATAGCGGATTGGTTGGTAGCGGTTCCTGGTGTTTCGTAGCCCATGACTCTGCCCGCGAAGACCGTATTGAAATTATCGGTGACAAGGGAATGATTTGTTTCTCTGTCTTTACTTATGAGCCTATCGGCTTACATACCGAAAAAAAAGGACGGGAAGAAATCTGTATCGGTAACCCGGAACATGTACAACAGCCTCTTATTCAGGCAGTGGTCGATCATTGTTAGGTAAGTCCGTTTGCTCCTGCGACGGTGAAAGTGCAACGCTGACTAACTGGGTAATGGACAAGATATTAGGTAAACTATAACCAAAAAAAGCAAAAAAAAGTATCATTTTCTTGCGAAGTTTACTGATACTGTTAAAAAATTAATAGGAATATTCCATTGTATATTGTTAGTTTTTTCTATCTTTGTAAAAAGAAGCAAAGGGAAAATGAAACTAACAATATATTTTTTGTGCCATGACTAGAGAAGAACTAATGCGGAAAGCAATAGAGCTCTCCAAAGAAAATGTTGAAAATGGTGGAGGCCCTTTCGGTGCTGTGATTGCCACGAAAGAGGGGGAAATAGTTGCAACAGGAGTTAATCGTGTCACTGCATCTTGTGACCCTACTGCACATGCCGAAGTGAGTGCAATACGTGCCGCAGCCGCCAAACTGGGAACATTTGATCTTAGCGGATATGAGATATACACCTCCTGCGAACCTTGCCCCATGTGCTTGGGTGCTATTTATTGGGCACGCCTGGATAAAATGTACTATGGAAACAATAAGACCGATGCCAAGAATATTGGCTTCGACGACTCTTTTATCTATGACGAACTGGAACTGAAGCCTGAAGACAGAAAGCTTCCTTCCGAAATCTTATTGCATAATGAAGCCCTTACTGCCTTCAAAGCCTGGGCGGCCAAAGAAGACAGAGTAGAATATTAAAAAACCTCTCACTATTATTAACCTATTAATTACCCCTCAAATGAAAAGAAAAAGCCTTTTATTTGTTATGGCATCAGTATGCCTGTTCAGTTGTCAACAACAAGACGAACTGCAAGACCCCAGTAAAGAAGGTATCAACTTTCTTACTACTGTCGACAATGAAAGTATCACTGACGCTGTTACTCGTAGCAGCAGTAACCTGTCACTCCCTTTAAAAAGTAGTTTTTCAGCTGGAGACGTCATTTCAATGTCCGTTTCCGAGCAGGAATATCAGCCTTTTACTTTGGGAGTAGATAACCAAAATTGGAGCGAGACAGCTACAGATTCGGAAGCTGTAACTTTCTATGCTCATTATCCCGAATTGTCCGGTGATAACGACTAGATCCCTCTTTAGTCGCTACCGTGACATCAAAGGCGGTTTAGAATATTTGTTTGGCACAGCCCAAGCCAGCAAAGGTTCTAGCAATGTAGCCCTTACATTCAAGCGAATGACTGCGCCCGTTATTCTACTTGATGAAAAAGGCAACCCGTACGAAGGTAAAGCAATCGTTAAACTTTTCTTGAAGAACAAAGGTGTGCAGGATCTTTTCAACGGTAAAATCGAAGCTGACAAGAATGCAACCCCGGAATATATCAGTATCCGGAAAATTTCCGAAGGTATCCTGACTAACTTGATTCCACAGATAATCAAGGCTGGTGAGAAGATTGGTTCTGTAATTGTAGACGATAAGGAAGAACCTATCATCGCAGATCAGGATATTACCATAGAAGCCGGAAGTCCTGTTACGATGAACTTTACGGAGGCCGCGGAATTATTGATGAACGGACTCCGTTACGCAGATAAAACAAAAGAATAAAAGTGATACTAATAAAAATCCCCGGAACCGCTGTAGACACTCAGCATTCCAGGGATTTTTTACACACAAAAGTTATTATTGAAATTGAAAACTGTCTCTTTTTTAGGTTAGAAGCGCATACCTACGGTAAGAACCACCTTTATGATTATTATTGGTTAACCTTTGTTACCTTAATTCTAAACTATCAAAAAGCATAGAATGTTTCTCTTTTATAAGTGTTATACAAATATGCCATATCCACATAGAAACTTTCACCACGATAACCACAACCGAATGTATAATTATTAGTAGCACCCGGATTAGAGAACTCCGTATCAGTACGCATTGAGTTTACAGGAAGATCTTAAAAGCGTCTGATTTCAAAGGAGCAGTTATATGATTATATCCCAAACGGAATGAAAATTCCGGTGCTAGCTTAAATTCAGCTCCAACACGAAGTGTATGAACAGGCTTCATCATCGCTTTAAACAGTTGTTTCCGTCTGACCTAATTCATATCCGTCCGGATCTTTTCATTTTAGCTTTTAGTACGGTCTGAATATTCATACTCAACTCCCAATGCGACGGAAGAACCGATAGTATATCCCATACTTGCATTGAATTTCCACGGAGTAACTAATTTATATTCATATTCTCCTTCAGTATCATTTCCACGAGCATCATAAGGTCTAGTAATATCATTTAACTCTTCACTCAAGTCGAAATCGAAGATAAGCAGTATTCCGCTCCTTCAAACTAAAAAAAGTCGGAGTATGTACAGCTGCACCAATACGGAATGAGGATGACTCAAAAGGACGAAGAATAAAACCTAGTTTAAAAAATCAACCCCACTACCATCTACCCAAAAGTCATTTCTAAGGTATATCCTCCATGGCCATTTCCATCCTTATCTGTAAAGTCTTCATTATATTCGCTGGTTCTATCATAGTTCACACTATAAAAGTCCTAACGTAGCTCCAACATAAAAACGATCATAAAAATTCAATGCACCATTCAAATCAAAAGAATGAATACCTCCACTTTCTTTCGAACGATAAGACTGACTCACAGCATCTCCTGCTCGAAAATAGGGTTCATATCCCTCAAAAGGAGGTTCTGCATCTGGATTATCAGGATCAACTTCCCCGTAAACAGGATTCACTAAATGAGCATTATATCCCATAATACCCAACCAAGGCAATTCCGGATTTTGGAAAGCATCATCGCTCCTCAAAGCTGCTTCTGTAAATGGATCAAAACCTCCGTATGAATCAAAAGTTCACCATATTTGCCATCTGCACTGTTTGAGAGGTATTGAATACTCCACTCATCAGCATACTTCTATTGAATGACTTCATTTTGCGATAATTGAAACCAAAGTTGGCAAATCTCAACGCTGTTGTATTCCTATTTTTGTAGAGAACACAAATCCGGCATTATCGAATGAACCATGAAACTTGTCAAGACTCGCTCCATTAGCTTTTTTGTTCCTGTATTATCAAAAACCAAATGACACCATAAAATCATTGCTGCGATAAATTCCGATACCGGCAGGATTGGTTCCCATAGTAGTAATATCTCCACCCAAGGCTCCCATAGCACCACCCATACCTACAAAACGAGCAGTTCCATTTAAATCACTTCCCATCCATCGGTTTGCATCATAGATAGTTGTTTGAGCATTTAGAAATCCTACACCTATCAAAAGAATACAAATCGCTAATATTCTATTACTTTTCATAATCAATCTCTTTTTGAAATTATAAATTATCTTCTATAGCTACCGCCAGAACTACGTGAAGAGCCACCACCGCCACTACTACGTGAAGAACTGCCACTGCTACCAGAACTGCGAGAATAACTACCACTGCTACCTGATGAGTAGCTACTTCCACTACTTTTGAATAGCTACCTGAATTGGAAGAGCGGATGATGATCTATCAGGTGTATAGCTTTCGTGATGTAGAAGTTGAACTTCCGCGTGAGTAGCTACTACCGCTACTGCGACTAGTACTTGTTCTGGAATTTCCCGTTGAACTGTTACTTCTAGTATAGGAAGAACCAGAATTACGTGTGCTAGTACCGGAACTACGTGTACTGCTTGGGCGTGTGTATGTTTCCGTATTCCTACGAGAATATGAACTTCCCGAACGAACAGAACCATTACTACTGCTACGAGTATAATCACGTGTTCCTACTACTCTGCTATTTGCACCTGTAGTGGTACCGGAACGACGAACACTTTGTCCAACTGAAGAATTAGTAGGCCGTGTAGTTGATGAACCTGTTCCTCTTCTATAAGAAGTAGAATTATAATTTCTCGAACCTGAATAATAGGAACGGTTATTTCCATTTATCACACTACGTCCGGCATAATAAGGTCTTCCACCTCCGCCCCAGCCCCAGCTAGGACCACCGTGCCAGTGGTGATGATGTCCCCAATAACCGCCGCCATACCAGCCACCCCAGTAGCCGCCATACCAGCCGCCCCATGAACCCGGGTAATATCCCCAAGCGTAGTAAGGACGATTCCATCCCCAACCATAGTTCCATCCCCAACCGTAAGAGTTGTAACGCCAATCCCACCAAAGTGGATTACTGAATGTCGGGAACGCATAAGCATACATACCGTCGGTATATACGTTCCAGTCCCAGGAATTCGGACCGTAAACTACGTCCCAATACAGCGGACTGCTAATGCTGATAGCAAAACGCGGATTGCGGAAACGGATGATACGTTCAGCGTATTCATAGTCGTCTTCCGTACCATTGAATTCGCCGGTCACCCATTCTCCGTCCAAATCCGGATTAGATTTTTCTTTTATATATAAGGTATCATTGTCCATTACGAACTCATTATCACGTGCATCGTAACGGCGATTATATTCATCCACATCCCGTGTTCTTCCCTTACGGTCCTGAACAACTACGGTAGTACCCGGTGAAGTATAGATGTTGGTCACCTGTTTCTTCGTTTCCTTCTTAACCGGAGTTTCTTTCTTCTCCTGTTTGTCTTTGGAAGGTACGAAGTAAAGGTCGTCATCAACGCTTTGTGCCAGCAAGCCTATCGGGAGGCACAAGGCAAATAGCAAGAAATAAACAATCTTTTTCATATCATCTCGGTTTATGTAATTACTTAAACTTATTCACATTACAAAGATAAGGAAGAGATTTTTCGTCCGAGGGAGATTTTCCCCAAAGGATAATAGGGAAATCCCTATTTCTAACTATCTTTGTCCATTATTCACCAAAATTCAAAAAAATTTTCTAACTATATCTTTGCATATTTTTGAAAATAAAAACAAGTATCACATTTTCCGTTCACGTTCCACCCTTGTACCGAAAACCGTCAATGACGTACTGGCTGCCATACTGGGTGAAGTCGGATTTGAAAGTTTTGTTGAAGTGTGAAGGCGGACTGACCGCATATATCCAACAGACATTGTGTGATGAAAACGCCATCAAGATTGCCATCACCGAGTTCCCCCTACCCGATACGGATATTACTTATACATACACCGAAGCGGAAGACAAGGACTGGAACGAGGAATGGGAAAAGAATTTCTTTCAACCCATCATTATCGGAAACCGATGTGTGATTCACAGCACTTTCCACCAAGATGTTCCCAAAGCGGAATATGACATCGTCATCAACCCACAAATGGCCTTCGGTACGGGACATCACGAAACGACAAGCCTCATCATTGAAGAATTATTGGACAGCGAACTGAAAGATAAATCTCTGCTCGATATGGGCTGCGGAACTTCGATTCTTGCCATCCTCGCACGTATGCGGGGCGCACGCCCCTGTACAGCCATCGACATTGATGAATGGTGTGTACGAAACTCCATCGAAAATATCGAATTGAACCACGTAGACGATATTGCCGTTTCACAAGGAGATGCCTCGTCGCTTACAGGAAAAGGACCTTTCGACGTTATCATCGCCAACATCAACCGGAATATATTACTGAATGATATGAAGCAATATGTTGCCTGCATGCATACGGATTCCGAACTCTATATGAGTGGATTTTATGTAGACGATATTGCCGCCATCCGCGAAGAAGCGGAAAAGAACGGATTGACTTTCGTTCATTATAAAGAGAAGAATCGCTGGGCAGAGGTGAAGTTTGTTTATAAAGGATAAGAGTCGGCGGAAGACTCCTGATTGATACAGAAAAAATAGTGACGGTATACGTGCGGGATAGTGACGCTATCCATAGCATATACCGTCACTATTTGTATCGGATAGCGTCACTATCTTATAAAGAGAAATAAAGTCGTTACGCGAACTCTTTTTGACCTGTTGGCACCATGCTTTGATTTTCTTTTCCGCCTGTTCAGACTGATTATCCAAATCGACAACCAACCCGCACCACTGCTCGCCACGCAAGCCTTTTGAACGTTCGAAAGTGTAACCTTCGGAAGAAGTAAAACCGACCAAAGTAGCCCCATCCCCTTCAAAGACTTCTGCCAGCAGACCGATTCCATCTGCAAAATTCTCTGGATAGCGTATCTGATCTCCCAAACCGAAGATAGCAACCTTCTTACCTTTCAATTTCATTGTCCGGAGCTCCGGCAACAGTTCGTCCCAATAAGTAGGAAGTTCCCCGTCAAACCAAGTGGAAGCACCCACAATGAAGCAGTCACATAAGCAGCAAAATCATTTTGCCAAGCCTGTTCGATAGGCACCACTTCTATCTTATCTTCTCCAAACTCTTTCTGAATCTTCTCCGCTACCCAGCTTGTTCTTTCAGCCTTAGTAGCATAAAATAAACCTATCTTTTTCATAATCTGTACAATTTAATATTCCAACAATATTCTGGGCAGCTTCGTATATCTTAGCCTCATCCGGCAATATTTCCTTTTCCAGAATCGGATTAAAGCCGACAGGAGTAAATGTAGAACCGACACGTTCTACCGGACCGTCCAAATAGCGGAACATCTCCCCTCCAATCATAGCCGCCAGCTCCGCACCGAAACCGGAGAATACTTTATCTTCGTGAACAACCAATGCTTTGCTCGTTTTCTTTACTGATTCAAATATCGCTTCTTTATCCAACGGAATCAAGGAGCGAATATCAATGACTTCCACTTTCCAGCCACCTTCTTTCTCCAATCGTTCTGCTGCGTGCAGACAGAAATGGGTGGTGTTGCCATAGGTAATAATACTCAAATCTGATCCCTCACGACGGATACGTGCCTTTCCGAAAGGTACTTCAAAATCTTCCGGTACAACGGCTGCTGCCTCCACCGAGTTATACAAAGCTTTCGGTTCGAGAAACAGCGTGAAGCCCTTGGATCGCATACTGGTACGAAGTAATCCGGCAGCATCATCCGCAAAAGAAGGGCAGACAATACGTGCTCCGGGCAAAGTTGTCAAAGCTCCCTCCAGGTTTTGAGAATGGTACAATCCTCCACCAATATAGCCACCGGAAGCCAGCCGCAGAGTTACGTTAGGAACAAACTGTCCCGTTGCTACGCCAGTACTCATGGGTACACTCTACATATTGTTCTACGGCAGGCCAAAAATAATCGGCAAACTCCGCCCCTCTATCACTACCCGAATTTTAGGATCAAAACGACTCATACCGTTTGCGGTACCTACAATATAATCTTCGGCAATAGGTGCACTGAATACACGAGCTTCGCCGAATTCCTGTTGCATTCCTTTGGTTACATTGAACACGCCCCCTTTTATCCCTGGCCACATCCTGCCCCCAAATGAAGGTATTAGGATTATAGCGAAACTCTGCTTTCAGCGTTTCGTTAATGGCATTCACCATAGAAGTTTTCTCTCCTTCTGTCTCACCATGGATTCCTTCTTTATACTTCTGAGGCTGATAAGGTTCGGGTATCACAAAGTCATAGATGCTCTTGGGATCAGGATCGGGAGCAGACAAGGCCTTTCGATTAGCGGCTGATAATTCTTTCTTTGCATCAGTCTCTATTTGCAGCAATTCTTCTTCCGTCAAACGTTTATAGCGAAGCAACATCCGGCGGAATTTCAGTAACGGATCAGCTTCTTTCACATAAGCCAGTTCATTTCTCATCCCGGTACAAAGTATCTTTGTCAGAGTTGGAATGGGAACCGATACGGACGCAATTGGCTTGTACAATTACCGGGTTACGAGTGGTTATGGCATATTCCCGAGCTTCGGTCATAGCGTTCATCGAGTCAAATACATCTTTTCCATTACAATAGATAATTTTCAGATTCTTGAAGCCGGAGAAGTTATCTGCCACTTTCCGATTGGCAGTCTGTTCGGATTTCGGTACGGAGATGCCGTAACCGTTATCCTGTATAACGAAAATCACAGGAAGACGCTCGAGACTAGCGCCATTGATGGCTTCATATACAAAGCCTTCGGAAGTAGCCGATTCTCCATGAGAAGTTATGGCAACTCCTTTATGACCATAATACACCATAGCTCTCGCTACACCAGCTGCATGCAGGTCATGTGTGCCCGTAGCAGACGAGATGTTTTCGATGTGCCATTCCGGTTTTGCGAAGTGATTAGACATGTGCCGCCCTCCGCTACCGGGATCAGTCGCTTTCGAAATACCGTTCAGGATAACTTCTTCAGCGGTCATTCCGGCGGAAAGCACGGTCAGCATATCCCGGTAATAAGGGAACAGAAAGTCTTCGCCGAGAGTAAAAACCTGCCCAATAGCCAGTTGGATTCCGTCATGTCCTGCATAAGGAGCATGATAAGACCAACCTAACGATTGCAACAGGTAAGACGGTGCTCTTTTCGTCCAAAGCACGTCCCAATGTCATCAGATGATACCATTTCTTCAAGGTTTCTATATCTGTTTTCTTTATATCATACTTTTTCATGGTTAATGCACTCTTTATTAATGAAACAATCAGTTGAATCAACCTTCCCAGTTCTCCAGATAATCGGCTATAAAATGCAGGAAGTTGCCCCCAGCAATACCGTCTACCACCCGATGATCGTAAGACAAGGAAAGATACATCTTATGCCGAATAGCAATCGTATCACCTTCCGGTGTCTCCACAACAGCAGGTTTCTTTTCAATGTATCCCACTCCCAGATAGCTACCTGCGGCTGATTTATAATCGGTGTACCGAACAGCTCTTAAAAGTACCGAAATTAGTAATAGTAAATGTTCCGCCATCAATGTCTTCAGGCATCAATTTGTTATCTCGCGCTTATTGCCAATGAATCAATGGCGACAGCCAATCCGTTCAGATTCAAATGGTCGGCGTCATGTACCACAGGAACAATCAAGTTACCATCATTCAGAGAGACGGCAATGCCCACATTGATATGCTTCTTAAACAGGATATTATAGCCGTCGACCGACACATTTACTTGAGGATAAGTTAACAGCGCTTTCGCTACAGCCTCGGTTATCACAGGCATATAAGTCAACTTCACTCCTTCGCGACGGAAGAAGACATCCTTGTTCTTTTCACGCCAACGTACCAGCTTGGTTACATCCACTTCCAGCACATTCGTTACATGTGGAGATACTTTCTTGACATAACCATGTGGTCGGCAATAATTCGACGGACACGGTCCATCTCTTACACTTCAACTCCAGGCATGGCAACAGGAGCAACCTTCGGACTTGCCTGTTTCAGAAGAAACAGCAACTGCCTGATGGTTTGCTTGCGGCCGGAGCAGCAACAACAGATGCCGAGCTTCGGTTCAACACTACCTCCTCTTTTCTTCTTTTTCAATATAATCTTTGATATCTTTCTTACTCAACCGCCCTTCGTATCCTGTACCTTGTATGGAATCCAGTTCCTCTTTCGGAATTTTAGCTTCCCGTGCCAACTGAATGACAACAGGAGAATACCAACGTTCTTCCTCTACAACAACAGGTTTCGATGCAGTATTCGCTGATTCGTTCTAGCAGTTTCCGCTAACGATGGTGATGTTTCAGAAACATTTATCGGCTCCGTACCGGATGATTCTTCGCCATCCAAATCAATAATGGCGACAACTGTTCCTACAGCTACCGTGTCACCTTCCTTATATAAAATCTCCACCACTTTTCCCGCTACCGGAGAAGGTATTTCCGCACTGACTTTTGCAGTATTTACTTCGAAGAGAACATCGTCTTCCTGAATGATATCCCCCACTTTTACAGACCAAGAGACGATAGTCCCTTCGGTTATACTCTCGCCCAACTTGGGCATTTTTATTTCGAATCTTGACATAGACAGTAATTTTATTATTCAACCTTGATATATTAAAACAATCCGCTGAAATAGAAAGTTTTAAGTTAAGTAAATTTTTAACCGGATGCTGACAAAGCCAGCCCGGACATCAACGACTATATATCCACTCTTTCTGAATATATTTCCTTCCCGGAGCTGATTGACAGCTTCTATTTCCTTCCTGGTAAAAGCACTGACAGATTGGGACTTACTGAAATACTGAAAAGCCTTCTCTTTAAAATCAGTTACAGTTCCCTCCGATAAATAACTCCGAATATTGGTTACCTCACTCCGAACGGAAGGAACGGCATATACTGACGATAAAGTTTCATCATCAACCATCAGTTCCGGATTCAAAGCTTTATGCAATGCTGTCAGATCCGTATCATACAATAAAGTGCAATGATACAACACCCGATTCTTATATGTACGCATTGCGCACTTCCTGATATTTTCAATCCATTCAGATAAATCCCCAGTCGTTCGCCTCCTTTTGCCATCAGGCCTATAGAGTTCAGGAAATCCAATGTCCGTTGCAAGTACGTAACAAATTCCGGCAATCGGGGAGCCGTTTCTATAAAAGTCAGATTGACATTGCCCAAATCATGGTACACCGCTCCCCCACCGGAAAAACGACGGGCAATATGTACTCGTTCCTGTTCCGCCCATTTCTGATCGACTTCCAACCGTAACCGTTGATGTTTCCCTATTACCACAGAAGGAGTGTCCTGCCAAAGCATGAAAAATGTCTTCATTTCCCTGCTTCAACAGATATTCTTCTGCAGCCAAGTGGAAAGTAAATATCAGTAAACGGACTATAGATACATCGAATCATAGATCAAGCGGAATAAGAGTTAAAACATAATCTCGTGATAGATCTCTCCGACCGTAGGATGTGGAAACACAGTCTTCTGAAATTCTTCCACCGTATAGCCTCTCTGAATAGCAATACCTGCTATCACAATAAGTTCCGACGCCGGATTTCCCAGCATGTGGCAGCCGATGATCTTGCCATCTTCATCCTGAATCAGCTTACAGAGGCCGTTTCCCTGTTCATTCTCCGCAACGAACCGACCGGAATAAGCCATCGGTAATTTTGAAATACGGTAAGGAACTCCTGATTTTACCAGTTCTTCTTCCGTCTTTCCCACTCCCGCCACTTCAGGGTTGGTATAAACGACTCCCGGAACACAATCGTAATTCATCCGGTCTTCCACTCTAAAATATGATTGATAGCGACTTCCGCTTCACGGATAGCAGTATGCGCCAATAAAGAGTAGCCTGTAATATCACCGCAGGCATATACACGAGGATGCGAAGTCAACAGATGTTCGTCTACTTTCACTCCATTCCGATGTAGCTCTATATTCAGCTTGTCCAGTCCCACCTTGGATAAATTTGCCTTACGTCCTACACTAAGCAAGAGATCTTCTCCGCTTCAATAGTAGACGTCTTGCCTTCTTTTTTCTATCACAACTCCATGAGGTTTACTTCCACCACTTTCGTATTCAAATAGAAAGTGACTCCCCCCGTTTGGCATATTCGGCACGAAGCATACCACTGGTTTTCCTTATCCATGACTCCCAATATTTCAGGCATCATTTCCACCATATGTACCTTCACTCCCATACTGTTAAAGAAAGAAGCAAATTCCATCCCGATCACCCACCGCCAATAATAACCAGCGTCTTGGGAAGTTCCTTTATTTCCAATGCCTCCTTGGAAGTCCAATAACTGATTTCTGACAGTCCCGGTATAGGAGGAATCACTGTATCGGAGCCGGTACATACCAGCAAATATTTCACGGAATAGGTTTCTCCGTCACAAAGTGATTTGTATTTTTCCCCATCTTTTTCTCCTTCTATCAGAGCTTCCTTTTCTATAATAGTCACCCGTAAGAACTCACAGTCATTTTCACACCACCCGTCAGCATTTTCACCGTTTTATCTTTGCGGCTCATAATCTTAGATAAATCAAAGGAAGGGGATTCGGCAAACACGCCATACTTGGAAGCACTCTTAATGCTATCCAGAATTTTAGCAGAATATAACAGAGTTTTAGTAGGAATACACCCCTCATTGAGACATACTCCCCCATTGCCTTTTTCTCAAAAAAGAACAGTTTTTAATCCGTTCGCCCCTGCCCGTTCGGCGGCCGTGTATCCGGCAGGGCCACCCCCAATAATAGCTATATCAAATTCATAATCGTATTTTTTAATAATAATACGATTATAACAAAATGAGAAGAGATAAGTTGTATGGGGAAAAGAAATACCCGTTACTTAATTGTCAACTTTTTTTAAGTTCCTCTAACGAGCCATTAAACACATTCAAATCTACGTCTTCTTTAATGCCGGGAACGTTTCCAACGTCCGTATGTTGCCAGAAAGTGCCATTTACCCTGATACCGCACAGAGTCCACATAATAATGTGCAATCCAATAAGGGTAAGCATTGAAGATGGAGTCATCCAGGTAACGGGTTTTAAATTTATAAGAAGTATAAAGAATGGGCTTCACCTCCATAATGAGATTCTACGCGGTCCAACCAGCGCTTCAAATGCCTTGTTGTAGTTCTTTTTTTCCTTTCTTCCGGTCACTTCCACATCAAGCACGGGAGGTAAGTCACCGGTATCCAGTTTTACCGTACGAATAAAAAAGTCAGCTTGTTTCAAAGCATCCGTACCAGGGATATAGAAATGATAAGCCCCACGAATAAAGCCATGATTACGTGCGTTTACAAAATTGACTTCGAATGTGGTATCGTTATGATCTCCTCCTTCAGTCGCTTTCATAAAGACGAAATGTAAAGGAGTAGCCGTCTCCTTATTCTGCAACAGCTTCTTCCAGTCAATCTTTCCTTGATAGTGAGATATGTCAATACCATGAATATCATATCCGTCAGGGATACAGACTCCGTATTCCTTTAAACCATGACAAGGTTTCCATCGATAAGCATAAGGACGGATAAAGAAATAATAGAAAACAACGGAGAAACAACCGACAATCACCACTGTCAGAATATTACGAAGCCAGGTAGGCATCACAGTTCGATGCTTCACCTGTTCCTTTTTTTTGAAGTACGGGAAGTCTTGGAAGAAGAGGTCGTTCCCTTTCTCTTGGTAGTGGAAACAGTTCTTTTCTTCTGTACGGCAGACATCGGGTTGTTGCGTTGTGGCATTTACTTTAAACGATCAATGTTTTTAGAGATAGGCACGGATTACACGGAATACAGGGTTATAAGAAATAAAAAAAACCGTATTAATCCGCGTAATCCGTGCCTGAAAGAATCTTTCATTGCAGCTGTTATTGCAACTGTTACATCAACAACTGCTCTGAAGTGTATTTATTTAGCTTGTTCCAGTTGCAAAGTCTTAGTTGCCTGGTCGCAAACTTCCGTAGGACCAAAGTACTGGATTGGTCCCGGATATACATAATCCGTTTCAACAGCCCAACGGTCACGTTGTGCAGCGAATGTTTTAAAAGGAGCACCATCCAGTTTTACCAATGCTTTCTGAATAACCGGCTTCATTTCACCGTGACGACGTTCCATATTCATCATCATTGTAATAGGTACACCACCAGCAATCCATTCAGCAGCAGGAGCAGTTGTGTTACGTACAGAAGACATATAACCGGTCTTACCGTTAGCAATCAACATAGAAGCTGTGTAACCCAAAGAGTAGCAGTAGTCAGCGTCGAATTTGATGGAGCAGCGCAACGGCCTTCGTAACCGAAGAAGTGGTGCTGAGCAGCAAACTTACCAACATACTTACCTTCTTCTTTCCATGCAGCCAACTTAGTAGCTACCATTTCGGACAACAGTTTTTCAGTTTCAATCAATGATACCTGAACGTTTCCGTGCGGGTCACGATCCAAAGTCAACTGACGGGCAACACCTTCCGGCAGACTAGCATAAATAGCAGAGTTTTCCGGAGAAAGTTTACGAATGATATAATCACGTTGGTGAGATTTCTTAATTTGAGCAAACTCTTCTGCGTTAGCAGCCAGGAAGTCGTTCAATTCAGCAATCAGACGTTTCATAGCCGGGATGAACTCTACCAATCCTTCCGGAATCAATACTGTACCGAAATTATGTCCCTGTGCAGCACGATCTGCTACCACTTTAGCGATATAAGTCACTACATCGTCCAGAGACATATCTTTTGCTTCTACTTCTTCAGAAACAATACATACGTTAGGCTGTACCTGCAAAGCACATTCCAGCGCGATGTGAGAAGCCGAACGCCCCATCAATTTGATGAATGCCAATATTTGCGGGCAGAGTTACAGTCACGTTGGATGTTACCGATTACTTCCGCATAAGTCTTACAAGCAGTATCAAAACCGAAAGAAGTTTCAATCATATCGTTCTTCAAGTCTCCATCGATAGTTTTCGGGCAACCAATTACCTGTACACCATATTTCTTAGCAGCATAGTATTCAGCCAACACACAAGCATTTGTATTAGAGTCGTCCCCACCAATAATAACCAGTGCCTTAATGCCCAGTTCTTTGATAATTTCAAGTCCTTTTTCAAACTGGCTTTCAGCTTCCAGCTTCGTACGTCCGGAACCGATGATATCAAAACCACCTGTATTGCGGTATTCATCGATAATGTCAGCAGTCAATTCCATATAGTTGTGATCTACCAGACCACCAGGACCAGAATGAAACCATATAATTTGTTATCCGGGTTCAATTTCTTGATACCGTCAAATAAACCGGAGATTACATTGTGTCCACCGGAGCCTGACCACCAGAAAGAATTACACCACATTCATAGCAGGAAGAGTTACAGCTTCACCAGCTTCGAATGTAATCAACGGCATTCCGTACGTGTTAGGGAATAATGCTTTGATAGCTTCCTGATCGGCTACAGACTGAGTAGCAGCACCTGCTACAGCTTTAACAGCTCCTGATGCCAATGCTTTCGGAAGTTTGGGCTGGTAAGCAGCCCTTGCGATTTGCAATGCACTTTTAGTCATTTTCTTTAATTTTTTATTTAAAGGTGTTAGTAAGTTTCTTGTCAAACTTGAAAAGCGTTGCAAATTTCGCATTTTTTTGCAAATTTCGCATTTTTCCGTGAATTATAAAAGAGGAAGCACAATTTTATTTACGATTCCTTATTGTTTCCAACCTCCACCAAGCGCTTTATAAAGCTGTACCACCGCAATCAACTCGTCACGAATGGCATTACTCAATCCGATTTGGGCATCAAAGTATCCACGTTGGGCATCCAACACATCCAGATAGTTAATAACCCCATTAATATATTGGAGCTGTGCCAGATCCATATAGCTTTTAGCCGAACGTTCCAAATTAGCACGAAGTTCGTACACCTCTTTTATCTTGTTAAAATTCACAATTGCGTTACGTGTCTCTTTAAAAGCTGTCAGCACGGATTTCTCATAGTTATGCACCTCACCTTCAAAAGCCGCTTTTTTCGCTTTCAATGCCGCACGGTTCTTTCCCCAACCAAAGATAGGAGTCAACAAAGCCCCTTCCATTACTGCATACGGAGATTTCAAGAGTTCCGACAAAGAAGTACTCTCCGTACCAGAAACCACCTGTCAGAGCAAGACGCGGGAACATATTCGTATAAGCCACTCCTACTTTTGCATTAGCAGCGATCAACTTCTGCTCTGCCTGACGTATGTCAGGACGGCGTTCCAACAAAGTAGATGGCAACCCAACCGGAAGTGTTTCCGGAGAATTGAATTCCTGAAGCAGTCGGGAACGGGCAATCTTATTAGGATATTCTCCGGCCAGATAAGCAATGTCGTTCTCTTTCAGGGAGATTTTACGTTCCAAGTCAGGAACCAAAGTGGCTGTACGTGCCAGCTCCACCTGTGCCTGTCGATAGGAAGTCTCTGAAGTCAATCCACCGGCAAACCGGATACGCGCCAGGCGCACCCCTTCTTCACGGGCTTTCAATGTCTGCTTGACTATATCAAGCTCTGTATCCAAAGCTACCAGTTCATAGTAAGCTTGTGCTACTTCCGCCACAATCGTCATCCGGAATGCACGTTGCGCCTCAACCGACTGCAAATACTCGGCAATACTGGCCGAACGCGCCCATCGCAGATTTCCCCAAAGATCGAGTTCCCATGAAACGAGGAACTGAGCTTCAAAGGTTTCTGATCTCTTGAAACGCATCTCCCCCCCGTGATTTTCCAATTCGCGTTCAGCTGTTACTTTTCCTTTAATATCCGGAAGCAATGCAGCAGTAGAGATTCGTTTCTGTGCAGCCATTTCCTTCACACGGGCAGCAGCAATCAGCATGTCCTTATTGTGCTCCAATGCACGCTCAATAAGGCTGCGGAGAGTGGCATCTGCATAAATATCCCTCCAGTTCTGGTCACCAAAGCTAACAGTATCCTGATGTTGGGCCAGACTATCAGGCAAATGAAGGTCAGGACGTACGTAGCTTCTTGCCTACTTTGCAGGAAGTCAGTATTCCTGCAAACAATAGTATAGCCATATATAGTTTATTCAGTTTCATTATTTCTTATGTTTTAAGATTTTCGACTTTGTTTTATATACCATCACAAAGAAGAAAGGCACGAGAATAATACCAAACACGATAGCAAATATCATCCCGAAGAATACCCCCGTACCAATTGCCTGACGGCTTGCCGAGCCCGGACCACTTGCCAATACCATTGGAAGCATACCCAGTACAAATGCTAAAGAAGTCATCAGAATAGGACGGAAACGTAATTTTGCCGCATAAATGGCAGATTGTATCAAATCTTCTCCCTTATCCACCTGCACTTTAGCAAATTCTACAATCAAAATAGCGTTCTTAGCCGCCAATCCCACCAGCATTACTAAGCCTATTTGGAAATAAACATCATTTTCCAATCCACATACCCAGACACCCAAATAGGCACCCAATGCAGCTACCGGCAAAGAAAGCAATACAGCAATAGGTACTGTCCAACTTTCATATTGTGCGGCAAGGAAGAGAAAGACAAACAAGAATACCAATGCCATGACCATACCGGTCTGACCTCCAGCTTGCTTTTCCTGATAAGAAAGTCCGCTCCATTCCAATCCGATATTATCATGGTAGGTGATCGCGGGCGATCTGTTCCATAATCTCCATTGCCTGACCGGAACTATATCCTGGTGCGGCAGTCCCCCGAATGACAGCAGTAGTAAACATATTAAAACGCTTGATACTTCCCGGACCTGTTGTATAAGAAGCATTACCTAAAGAAGTCAGCGGTACCATTGCACCATTAGACGCTTTTACAAAGAACAGGTTGATATTATCTTTATGCTCACGGTAAGGAGCTTCCGCCTGAATATACACCTTATATATACGGTTGAACATATTGAAGTCATTCACATACACCGAACCTGTATAAGCCTTTTCATCGTAGAGAACACATCTGCCAAAGGTACACCCAACATTTTCACCTTTATCCCGGTCCACATCAAAAAATAGAGTTGCGGAATTTCTGACTGTAAAGAAGAAGACAAACCTGTCAGTTCCTTGTGCTTGGAAGCATAATACATCAACGTATCTGCTGCATCCACCAAATTATCAAAAGTCGCTTCTCCACGAGCTTCCAACTGCATTTCAAAACCACCGGAACTACCCAATCCCGGTATTACCGGTGGAGTAGACAAGTAGACCTTACATTCCGGATATTCTTTGAGGTGTTTCTCTACCGTATCCATAATTTTTTCGATGCTGGTATTCTTCCGTTCTTCCCATGGTTTCAGAATCACAGTCAGTTCAGAACGAGCCTGATTACTACCGACACGCGGACTGCTACCCGTCACATTCTGTACATATTCTATGTAGGGGTTCTTTATCCAAATAAGCTATCGCACGCTCTGTTACAGCACGGGTACGCTCCAATGTAGCTCCTTCCGGCAACTCTAGTTCAATTTTAAAATATCCCTGATCTTCCACCGGCAAGAAACTGGTCGGAATAATACGGTGAATTAATAGGATAGCGATCAGAACCATTCCAAAAGCACTTAATACCCGACGAGGATGCTTTATTGTACGGGTTACGGCAGCTACATACTTATTACTACCAACACCTAGCCATTCATTGATCTTCCGAAAAATAATATTTTTTTTCTTTCCGCTATCCGGCTTCAATATTAACGAACACATCACGGGACTCAGTGTCAAAGCAACCACTGTAGAAATAAGTACGGATACCACGATAGTCACCGTAAACTGACGATACAACTGTCCCGTAATTCCACTCAGGAAACTAACCGGAACGAATACTGCAGCCAACACCAATGAGGTAGCAATCAAAGCACTGGCAAGTCCGTTCATTGCTTTCTTGGTAGCTTCATAAGGACTTAGATGTTCCGTTTCCATTATATGTTCCACACCTTCCACCACCACAATCGCATCATCCACGACAATACCAATAGCAAGAATCAATCCGAGTAATGTCAATATATTTAACGAGAAACCGAATATTAACATGAATCCGAAAGTACCAATCAACGAGATAGGAACTGCCACAATCGGAATCAACGTTGCACGCCAGCTTTGCAAAGACAGATATACCACCAATACTACCAGCACCAATGCTTCAAACAAAGTCTTATATACTTCGTGAATAGATTCGGAGATATAAGTCGTCATATCAAATGGAATCTCATAACTCAATCCTTCCGGAAAGTTCTCGCTAATTTCATCCATAGCCTCTTTTACTCTCTCGGCCACTTCCATTGCGTTAGCACCCGGTAACATATAGATACCAAGTACAGCAGCATTCTCTCCATTGATCCCACTCTCTGTATTATAAGAAGAAGCTTCCAACGACACGCGTGCCACATCTTTTAATCGGATAATAGAACCGTTAGCATTGGCACGTACTACAATATCCTCGAACTGTCCGACAGTGGAAAGACGTCCCTGAGTAGTGATAGGAATAGTAATATCCAATCCTTCCACCGGTTGCTGTCCTAATACACCTGCCGCAGATTCACGGTTCTGATCTTTTTCAAAGCATTTTGTAAATCCTGTACGGTCAACCCAAAATTTGCCAACTTATCGGGTTGTGCCCATATCTGCATGGCGTAATAACGGCTACCAATATTAGAAACGCGTCCTACTCCCGGGATACGGCGAATCACATCAAGCACATTGATTGTAGCGAAGTTACTCAAATAGATTTCATCAAACTTCGGATCAGTAGAAGTCAGACAGAGCGTCATTAACTGACTGGGTGCCTGTTTTTCTACTGAAATACCATTTTGAATCACTTCTGCCGGAAGACGGGATTCAGCTAGCTTCACACGATTCTGAATCTCAACTGCCGCCAAATCCGGATCAGCAGATACATCAAAAGTAACCGTTGCCGAGAAACCTCCAGAGTTAGAAGCTATTTGATTCCATATAAAGCATTCCCCGGTGTACCGTTGATTTCCTGCTCAATCGGAGTAGCTACCGCTTGTGACACGGTCAGTGCGCTGGCACCCGGATATGAGGCACTGATTTTCACTACCGGAGGCGTGATCTGCGGATATTGGTCCACCGGAAGCATTGTCAGACCGATAATTCCGACAATCACTATCACAATAGAAATTACAGCCGAGAAAACCGGCCTATCTATAAAAAAAAAAGTAACTTTCATCTCTTATTCTCCTTTTGTGTTATCCTTCATTTCTATCGAAGTATTTCCAGTTTCAGTTGTAGTGTTTTTACTTTTGTTTCCGATGTACTGATTCGTACTTTCATTCCCGGTGTCAATTTATGGAAACCTTCCACTACAACCTTCTCTCCTTCCGCCAAACCTCTTTCCACTACTACATTATTTCCGACTTCCGGTCCTAATTCCACGAAACGTTTTTCTACCGCGTCATCTTTACGCAGAGTATAAATATAAGCTCCGCCCTTTTCGATAGTAACAGCTTTCATTGGAACAACAAGGGCTCCTTCGCGAACATCCAGCAACAGCTTTACTTTCGTAAACTGTCCCGGCAATAGTACTTGTTTGGGATTAGGCATTTCCGCACGTACGGAGAAAGTACCCGTCTGAGGATCTACCTGAGGTTCAGCAAAATCAACATAACCTTTATGAGGATAAACGGTATTATCTGCTAAAGTAATCGTAATATTCGGTTGCCAGGAACGGGTCGAGTCTTGCTGGCCTAAATTAATATTTCTTTCTTTACTTTTCAGATAATCAAGTGCTGTCATACTGAAATCGACCAGTACGGTATCACTTTTCACAATAGTAGCGAGTAGAGATTTTCCTCCGGGACCAACCAACGTTCCCAAATCCACATTTCTTTCACTGATATGACCAGACAATGGCGACCGGACAATGGTATATCCCAGTTCCAATTCAGCCTGCGCCAAGTCCGCCTCACTCATGGCGACCGTAGCTTCGGCACTTTCATAAGCAGCTTCAGCATTGTCCAAGTCCAACTGACTTGCAGCATTTTGTTCAAACAATGGACGTATACGCTTCAAATCTCGTTCAGCCTTCAAAGCCTGTGCTTCGTCCTTTTTTCAACTGTGCTCTGGCCTTGTCGGCTTTTTGCCCGATATTGATCCTGGTTGATTACAAACAAAACCTGATTCTTATTCACATACGTACCCTCTGCAAAAAGCATATTTTCCAGATAACCTTCCACCCGGGCACGTACTTCGACGAACTGTTGGGCACGAATTCGTCCCACATATTCCCCGTATATCTCTACATCATCTTTTACTACCGGTTCAACAATGACTGTCGGCATTTCCGGCGTAGCCTTCTGAGGTCGGGTCAACATCCAATACACGCCCAACACAACTACCGCACAGATTATAGCAGCAATGGTTCTCTTTCTCCTCAGTTTCAATTCATGTTTCGAAAAGAATAATCTCATATCGAATCTTATTATTTAATTTAACTTATGTTTGTTATATCCACATTTATACAATTTGCATGCCAAAATCACTTTGATCTTTTGTTATCTAATAATCAACCATTTATGTCATTCACATTCTTTCGTGAGAATGGGGAGTTTAGCTGCAAAGTGTAGAATTAATCCACATTTCCGACTTTTGGAATCATTTTTTTTAATTCCGATTTCAACAACTAAACAAATTATGCCCTACATTTTTGTATTTATATATACATCATCAACACTAGACCATGTCCTAATGAAAAAACAAATCTTCTCAACATTAGTTTTATCAATGTGCCTACTATTGCCTTTTTTCCTTATATTCTCAGGAGCAACGCAAAAGGTAGGTGTAGTTTTGAGTGGCGGCGGTGCCAAAGGAATGGCGCATATCAAAGCATTAAAAGTGATCGAAGAAGCGGGTATTCCTATCGATTACATAGCCGGAACTAGTATGGGAGCCATTGTAGGAGGACTCTACGCTATTGGTTATACTCCCGAGCAATTGGACAGTATGGTTCGAAAACAAAACTGGACGTTTCTGTTAAGCGACCGTATCAAACGAAGTGCCATGTCATTGACCGACCGTGAACGGTCGGAAAAGTTCATTGTCTCCATACCTTTCACAAAAGTCCCAAAGATGCGGCTTCTTCGGGCGGAATTATCAAAGGGCAAAATCTTGCCAATCTATTTTCAGACTTGACTATGGGCTATCATGATTCTATCAACTTTGATAAACTCCCCATCCCTTTCGCTTGTGTAGCAGCAAATGTTGTCAATGGAGAACAAATTATATTCCACAACGGGATCCTGTCAACTGCCATGCGGGCCAGTATGGCTATCCCAGGTGTATTTACACCGGTACGACAAGACAGTATGGTATTGGTGGACGGTGGAATTGTAAATAACTATCCGGCAGATGTTGTAAAAGCTATGGGAGCTGATGTTATCATCGGAGTGGATGTACAAAACGCCTTGAAAAAAGCGGATAAGCTGAACAGTGCTCCTGATATCTTAGGGCAAATCGTAGATATTACCTGCCAATCCAATCATGAAAAGAATGTAGACCTTACCGATACTTACATTCGTGTAAACGTAGACGGTTATTCTTCGGCTAGTTTTACTCCGGCCGCTATTGACACTTTAATGCGAAGAGGAGAAGAAGCAGCTAAAGCACAATGGAATTCCTTACTCGCTTTGAAAAAGAAGATAGGAATATCCGATAATTATGTTCCCAAACGACATGGTCCGTATTCTTCCCTCTCCAATGTACGTACAATTTATGTGACAGACATATCATTCTCCGGTGTAGAAGCTGACGACAAGAAATGGCTAATGAAAAAATGCAACCTGAAAGAAAATAGTAATATTACCACCCAACAGATAGAACAGGCATTATATCAATTAAGAGGAAGCCAATCTTATTCCAGTGCCAGCTATACGTTGACGGACACTCCCGAAGGTTATCACCTCAATTTCCTACTGCAAACAAAGTATGAAAAAAAGAATCAATCTGGGCATCCGTTTCGACTCGGAAGAAATAGCCTCTTTATTAATCAATGGAACGGCAGACCTCAAAACTCATATTCCTTCCCGACTATCTCTTACCGGGCGATTAGGGAAACAGTATGCGGCGCGCATTGACTATACATTAGAGCCTATGCAACAGCGCAACTTCAATTTTTTTCGTATATGTTTCAATATAATGACATCAACATCTATGATGAAGGTGAACGTGCCTATAACACTACTTACAAGTATCATTTAGCTGAATTTGGCTTCTCGGATGTATGGTATAAAATTTCCGTTTTGGTCTCGGATTCCGTTTCGAATATTATAAATACAAAGATCTTCTTATTTAAGAAGCCGGAATTTATCGGCTTGGATGTAGAATCAGAACACTTCCTTAGCTATTTTTGCACAAGTGCACTATAACACATACGATAAAGGATATTTCCCCTCAACAAAGGAAGTGATTTCAAAGCCGCCTACTCACTCTATACCGATAATATGGCGCAATACAATGAACAGGCCCCATTTTCCGCACTGAGTGCTTCGTGGGCAAGTGTGATTCCTGCCACCCGCCGTTTTTCTATCATTCCATCGATCTATGGGCGTGTCCTGATAGGGAAAGGAATTCCTTATCCCCTAAAAAATGCTATCGGTGGTGAAGTATACGGTTTTTTATATTCCACAACAGTTGCCTTTTGCTGGCGTAACAAACATGGAATTAATGGAAAATTCTATTATCATTACTTCTCTGAAGTTCAGGCAACGTATGGGAAGTATTCATTACCTCACCCTGACAGGCAACTACGGTTTGACGGACAGTCACTTCTTCGAAATACTGAAAGGCAAACAATTGTTCGGCATCAGCGCAGGTTATGGAATGGATAGCGTTTTCGGTCCTCTGGAAATATCATTGGGATATTCCAATCAGACTGATAAAGGAAGCTGTTTTGTGAATCTGGGATATTATTTCTGATTCCAATCTTTTATAATTTAAACTTTATACTATACAAATTTTTCCCGCTTCTGTAAATTCAGCAGACCGATCATCATCCAGATCAGACTGGAGGAGAAAAGAAATATACGATTTTTTGATAAGAATCCCTTCCCATATCATCGGATGAAAATTATCAGGCACACGGAAGGGATTCAGCAAAATATTCCAAAATGAACGTTCTATGCTATTCATATTACTGAAAAACATCAGTACAATGCCAATGATAATCATAAGTACAGCCGTTCCGTTTCCACTCCGGGTAATCGTAGAAAACATAAAAGTCAAATTACCAAAAAAAAGAACCGGAAACATCAACTGCAAAGACATCTCAAAAGGATTGATTGGATACAGCAATAAGATAGCGATGTACGAAAAGACGATTAGAATAGCAAAAAATAACCACGTAAATCATGAGTAACCGTACTCCCCATACTTTTTATACCGATAGTCAGGAATACCAAAAAGTATTTCCAATATCCGGCTGTCTTCGTCATTTTGAATGCCGAAGACAGCCGGGTAGAATATCAGCAATAAACATGGGAACATGAGTATATTATAGATAAGCCCTTCATTAATTTCTGCCCGGTTCCACGCACTCTGAAACATAAAAAAGGCAAAGAATCCAAATGCCGCTAACAGAAACCAAAAGAACTTTCCGGCAAAAATAATCTTCAAATTATATTTTACCACCTTAGGCAGCAGCTTTATTAATTGATTAAATGTCATATCCTTCTTTTCTTTTTAATTCATATTCTTCAGCAGACAGAGATAAGCGTCTTCCAGATTGGCCTCAACTTCTTCGGCTCCTTCGTATGGTTGCTCAACAGAAAGATAACGAACACGGATAGTATCCCCTTGCTGGATATGATGTATGACCAAAGATTTATCCAATGCCTTTTCAAACTCCGTTTTATCTATATTAAACTGCCATACCTTTCCATTAGCCATTTCCACCATGTCCGCCGGATCACCGAAATATTTCAGTTCACCCTTGTTGATCACCACTACCTGATTACAGGAACTGGATATATCCTCAATGATATGAGTGGAGAAAATAACGACACGGTCCTTACTCAACTCTACCAGCAGATTACGGAAACGGATACGCTCACGAGGGTCGAGTCCTGCTGTCGGCTCATCTACTACCAGAATACGTGGCAAATGGAGCAAAATCAATGCAATGCCGATCCGCTGTTTCATACCTCCCGAGAAAGAACCGATATTTTCATCTTTCCGCTCATACATATGTACCGCATTCAAAACATACTCTAACCGTTCCTTACGCAAATCCTCATCTATTATTCCTTTCAGTATAGCCTGATAATCAAGAAACTCCCAAGATGTCATATTTTCGTAAGTGCCAAATTCCTGCGGAAGGAATCCTATCAAGCTTTTGCAATTCTTCCCTATAGATACGGGTATCCATACCATTAATCCAGATACTGCCATAACTCTGCTCGAATATGCCACAAATCACGCGCATCAAAGTTGACTTTCCGGCTCCGTTCGGTCCCAGGAGTCCGAACATACCTGTCTGAATCTCAAACGAAACTCCACGCAATGCTTTAAAAGGTTTACGTTGTTTTCCAATCAAAGGAACACTCTTTACCATACGGAAGTAAGAGCGGCGAAGTCCGGCAAATCGTCCGGTAACACGTTCTATATTTACATTATGTTCATATAGATACTGTGAGGTAACGTAGATAGCAATACCCGCAAACCACAACAGCCCAATCATTACCACCAAACCGTTATTATCCAGTCGCTTGAACAGTTCGAACAAGATAACAGGAGGAAGTCCCCAGAATATCACACGGTTTACTGCCTTTACTCCCTTACTATTTTCGTAACGATAATATAAATAAGAACGTATTTTTCTCCACAAGTACAAAGCCGATGCATAAATAGCAAACGAAAACAGAAATATCCAAAGGAATCTATTTTTGAATAAAAAAATAAGTAAAATAAACACCGAACGCTAACATACCGAATTGCCACAACACATTGACGAAGTCTTTTAGAGAATGATATTCACGACTCATTCCCAGCCTTTTCCGTATTTGCAGACCACTATGCCATTGACGACTGATACGTCCCGGCCAATCATATATCTTAACCAGATTCCGGACAGATATGTGTATTTCTTCATTCGGATCTATGACTTTCGATTTAGCTCTTCTAAGACTAGTCTGTGTAAAAATAAGTCAGTCCTGGTATACCCGCAATCAGTGCTACTAAATAGATAGACTGCCAAAGTATTCCTTCAGCATATAGCCAGATACTGACAACGCCAACTACAAAAGAACAAAATGGAAAATCCACATTTTACGAGACAAAGAACGATACCACCAAAAGCACATTTTCCAATCCCATGCAGACAGTAGGAATCAAAATCAACGTCAATAAGGCAGAGAAAAGAAGCCCACCAATCACTGATAATAGCAAAAAGGCGCCCCAATGGCTCCGGCATATTCCGTATCTCCCATGGCCAACGGCAACATAGCGGCGATCGTTGTGATAGAAGTTATCAAAATCGGACGGATACGTGACATTCCGGCAGTCATTAATGCCCGATTCCGGCGATATCCTCTTTTACGTAAAATATTAGCATAGTCTATAAGGATAATTCCGTTATTTACGACTACTCCCAGCAGAATCAAGAACCCCGTCAGCGTATTTGCATTCATCAGGCTATTGCTCGAAAGCAATAACGCCAGCAAAGAGCCGATAGCAGCAAGCGGAATAGTAAAAAGTAATACAAAAGGAGTTACTACAGACTCAAAAACAGAAGCAAGTATCATAAAAATCAAAATGAAGGCTGCCAGAATAAGAAATTTGAAATCTCCAAACTGATCCTCCTCATGGAATACTTGCAAGGCAACGCCTAAAGGTAGATTATAACCGGCAATCAATTGGTCTATATCAGAACGATAACTTCCCAATAATTCCTTTGAGGACTGCACATCTCTTGAGAAATTATAATAAACTTCAAGTTGTTTATCCTGATTGACACGTATGATCCGCGAACGTCCGCGACCATAATTAATAGAGGCTATATCTTCCAGATTGTGCATTCCACCCTTTACATTTTCTATCCGAACAGCACGCAAATCATCAACTGTCTTTTCTTTTTTGAACCTTCTCCTCCGCTTCTTCTTCCGTCTCTGTACTTTTTTTTCAGAATTTCATCGCGAATGATAATGTCATAATTATCTTCTCCCACTTTAAAAAGTCACTTCAGAAGAAAACTCGTTATTGAGTGCCGTTAATCCCGAAGTTATATTAGCACGATTGATATCATAAGTAGTCAGCAGAATCGGGTCAAAGTTCAGATTTATCTCTGGCTGACGAGGAGTATACGATACATGAGTATGTTGCACAAAATCCTGTTCATCCAGTAGGTAGCGGATTTCCTCAGCTACCATTTGCATCATTTCGAAATCAGAACCTCTGACAACCACTCGTTCATTATTATCACCAATACCCAGTAAACGCATAAAGCCTCCAAGACTACTCAATACCGAATTTTCCTGTCCGCCTCCCATAGCATCAGAGACATAGACTTCCGCCCCATTAATGTTCGAGACTTTGGATTGCACATCCGATTTGATATCCGTAATTTTCCGTTTACCTATCTTTTGATAATCTTTTTGCAAAACGAGCGTAATAGTTGCTTCTTTCTCCCGGACACGGCAGATCAAATCTTTCTTTTCTGGGAAATCCTTCAGACGTTCTTCCAGCGCTTTGACTATCTTGTCCGTATTCTCAAGGGTACTTCCGGTAGGCATTACAACACTTATATTAAACCGATCCGAATCCACTTCTTTCATCTGCTGCACATTCAAGGTCAGTGATAATATCAAAGTAGCAAAAAGTAAAATCACCGCTCCGAATATAGTGACTCCCGGATTACGCATACACGTCTTCAGTAAAACCAGATACACTTGTATCGGACGTTGAATAATCGACACCTTCTCATAAACGACACTTCTTCCTTTCTTCTTTTTCAGAATAACATAAGTGACCATAGGAATGAAAAGCAAAGCCACAAACAAGGAAATAATCAGCGTAGATATAATAGACACCCCGATATGATGCCCTATCAGTTTAATCAGGAAATTATCTGAAAAGACAAACGGCAGGAAAACAGTGACAGTAGTCAACGTAGCTGCTACAATAGAGCGCCACACCTCTTTAGTGCCCTGAGTAACTGAGCGCTCGGGTGTGTAGCCGCTTCCGGATAAACGATAAATATTCTCCAGCACTACGACACTATTATCCAGTAGCATCCCAATGGCAAGTGCCATTCCCACTAATGTAAGGCTATTGATAGTAATGCCGGAAGCATAGAAGAAATTGAAGGCCGTATAAACTGAGATCGGAATTGAAAGTGCGATAAAGAACACCAGCCGCATATTTTTCAAAAAAAGCCAGAGAATGAAAACAGCCAACAATCCACCGACCAATGCCAGGTTAATGATTTGATTGATGTTATTCTCCATCGTTTCAGCCTTATTCTCCTGAACGACTATTTCCAGATCAAGCGGAACTATTTTTTTCATTCAGTTTGTCAATCGCATCAGAAACACGGTGGGAAAGCTCTATAAGATTTGCCTGCGAATCATTTATCAATACCACAGAAACAGCCTCTTTCCCATTTACACGACTATAAGTGGTTTCATCTTTCAGATCAAAGAATACGGTTGCCACATCTTTCAACAAGACAGGTCCGGGAGCCACCACAATATTTTCCAGGTCAGATACTTTCGTATACATCGCATTTACGTGAACAAAAATCTTACTATCCGGCTCATTGGCAAAACCGACAAACGTTTTCTCCTGCGTATTCTGTGAAAGCAGATTACTTATCTTTGACGCCGTAAGGTTCAACGCTTTGCACACCTCCGAATGGAGACGTATCTCAATCGCTTTTTGCCGTCCGCCATATATATTGACAGATGCCACACCATCTATGTTCTCCAAATCGGAAAGAATATTATCCTCCACTAAGTTCCTGACACGGTCTGTCCCTCCCGAACCCCGTACCTGAAGTACCATAAAAGTTATTGTTCATCTGTGCAATATCAACTTTCTGTACCTGCACAGTAAAACCACTGGGGAAAAGATGCTGCCACTTCATTCACCTTTTTCCTGCAACTTAAGAGCAGTCATCTTGAAATTGACATTCTTCTTAAAATCAATTTGTATGTTCGATTGCCTCCTGTCTATATAAGATTGCAGTTTGTCTACTCCTCCTATCGTACTGACAGCTCCTTCAAGCGGAATTATCACTTCCGACTCCACATACGAAGGGTCCATATCCTGCTGCGACGACACTTGGATAAACAATACCGGAAGCTCTGCATTAGGCAGCAACTCTACCGGAAGCTGTTTGTAGGACACATAGCCCAGCAGGCTGAGTGCAATAAACAGCATACAGATCGTAATTCTCCTATTTAGTAAAAAAGTTCATCTTCAGCTGTTTTTTAGTTCGGCGATTTATACGCCTTTTGATACTCTCCAAGGACATAATAGACACAAGGAATAACCATCAAACTCATCAGAGTAGAAGTTATCAATCCTCCGATCACAGCTATAGCCATTGGTGAACGTAAAGAAGCACCTTCACCAAATCCGAATGTCATTGGAAGCATAGCCAGAATCGTAGTCAACGTAGTCATTATGATAGGACGGATACGTTGCTGTCCTGCTTCTACAATGGCATCAGTCAACTCCATTCCGCCTGACTAAGCTGATTGATACGGTCTACCAGAATGATAGAGTTATTGACGGCAATACCTCCCAGCATGACAATACCGATGACTCCCATCATATTGATAGTGGTTCCAGTAATGAAGAAAAGTAAGATAGCACCTACTACAGCCAGCGGAATAGTCAGCAGAATCGTAAAAAGGATGTAACAACGATTCAAACTGTGAAGCCATCACCATATAGACAAGTACAACAGAAAGCATCAGAGCAAACAACAGCTATGCATAGACTCCTGCCGTTTTTTCTTCTTCTCCGGTCACTGTGATGCTATAATTAACAGGCAAATCAATATCTTTAACAGCCAAACGCACTTCTGCCGCCACTTTATCAAGTGATTTGCCGGTGTCCATATTAGCCATTATTTTACCTATACGGCTCTGATTGCGACGTAGAATCTCTTTAGGTGCCTGCCCATGAGTAATACTAGAGATCTCGTCCAACAAAAACTCTTGTGTACCACTTCTGATAACAAGTGATCCGAGAGAACTCCTAAAGATATATCCGGTACTTTAATCACGATATCACGCATCTCACCGCGATATTCCATTTTACCGACTTCCTTACCACTCAACTGTTGTTTCAACTGTTCAATCACTGTAGCAACACTCAGATTATTGATCCCGGCTATGGTACGGTCTATTGAAATCACTACTTCCGGAGCACCGTCTTCAATAGAAGTTACAACGTCATACACCCCATCCACTTCCTGCATTCTTTCCTTTACTTCTCCGGTAATCTTCGCTATTTCGTCCAACTCCTCTCCTTTCACTTCCACTACAATAGGAGCTCCTTCACTACCCAACAGAGAACTCAAAGAATTTTCATCCTGACGGATAGATAATTCCAGACCATCGGGATTCTTCGCTTCTTCAAGGAACCGGGCAATTACATTTTCTGGAGAAAGAATACACTCCGGAAAAAGAATAATTTTCATCATCGCCGTATTTTCTCCTTCAAATATGGCATTTTCCGAACCGCTTCCCTCTCCGACATGACTATATATCGTACACAGAGAATCGCCTCCGACAATAGTATATAATAAATCTTCGAGATTACCCACAGCCGCAGCAGTACGTTCCATTTGCGTACCTTCAGGCATTTTCACAACAGCAGTAAAAGCCTTACTTTCCGCCCTCGGCATAAACTCCCGTACCAATGAACGGAGTCAGCAAACCTGTAACTACAAGTAATAACACTGCCATACCAATTACCCACCAACGATGTCGAACCAACTTGCGAAGTATCTTGCTATATCTAGTAATACGGATTGATTTCACTTCTTCCATTTTTACTTTCTTACCGGAAAGTTGAATATATAACATCGGAATCACCAGGATAGCCACAAACAAAGAAGAGACCAGTGAGAAAGTTACCGTCCATGCCTGATCTTTAAACAGTTCGCCCGAAGCTCCGTGAAGATAAACAATCGGAAGAAATACCACAATAGTCGTCAAAGTAGAAGCAATAACCGCATTTGCCACCTCCGCAGTTCCGGTGACCACTGCCTCCTTAACACTCAATCCTTTTTCCTGATTTCGGAAAATACTTTCTATGACGACAATCGCATTATCCACCAGCATACCCGCCCCGAGCGCCAGTCCTCCTAATGTCATAATATTCAGCGTCAGCCCATTAAAGAACATCAGATTTGAAAGTAGCTACAATGGAGATTGGAATAGCAAGGCTGACAATCAGTGTTGTCCCCATCCGGCGAAGGAATACAAACAATACAATGACAGCAAGGACAATACCCAATATAGCACTGCTTTTCACTTCACCGATAGCACTTTTTATAAAAGTCCCCTGATTGGAGATTACCTGAAAATGATAGCCGGGCAAAGCATTTTCTATCACTGCCAACCGACTAGTTACTTCGTCTACCACCTTCACCGTATTGAAACGCATTTCCTTATAAATAGACAAACCGATACTACGTTTTCCATTAATACGTACAATGTTTTCGGGACGTGCATTCACAAACTGCACAGTAGCTACTTCTTTCAAAAAGACGGGAGCCTTGTTGACATCTGTCACAGTTTCAGAAGAACTATTCCCTGAAGTCTCCTGCTGTACCGGTTTATATCCGACGATCAAATTTTCAAAATCGGCTTCTGTGGAAAACAGACTCGAACTTTTCACTAAATACTGCAATCCCAATTCACTTACCCGTCCTCCGGATATGCTCTGATTATTAGACTCAATACGCGAAGCGATATCCTCTATCTTTAATTGGAAAGCATTTAATTTATAAGGATCAGTCTGAACGGTAAGGGTAGTCACTTCCTCTCCCGAAAGAGTCACTTCGGCAACACCTTCCAGGCGAATCCTCGTTACGGATATAACTTTCCGCAATCCTTCGCAATTCCGCCATATCCGTAATATTCTGATGAGACATCCCCCACCAGAACAACTGGCGACAGATTCGCGTCGTGTTGCGTTATTTTTAGTTCCGTAATCTCCTTATTCTGGGCAAACGGATTCATGGCTTTCTGCAAATCAAGAAAAAAGCCTCATCCATGTCCTTTGTCCAGGTATACTCTACAGTAATTCGTGCCGTCCCGGCTTTAATCACAGAAGAGACCTGAGTAACATCACTCTGCCGAATGGCCATGGATTCCATGTTTTTTTCACAAATTGTTTTTTCGATCTCCTCGGGAGGGCGTTCACCCGCCTTTAATTCAATAAACAGGCGGGGATTATTCAGATCGGGCAATAAATCCACACTCAACTGATCGTATGATACTTTTCCCAGCAATAAGAGGGCAAATACAATCATACAAATTGTAACCGGATTGCCTACTGCAAATTTGACTATATTCTTCATAAGTATTTCCTATTTTCAAAAGGCACGTTTATTCGTCATACGAATAATTTACTTTTGAATTTTTACTTTAGCATCTTCCTTCAATGTTTCAAACCCCTTCACTACCAGATTGTCATTTACTTTGAGTCCGGATATGATTTCAATGTTATATTCATCCTCTAAGCCTGTTTCTAAATTACGTATCTTTGCGGTATTCTTCTCAACGACATATACATATTTGCGACGACGGTTCGACAGAATCACGTCCTTGGGGATAATAATGGAGCTGTCTGCTCTGTCTACCACAATATCTGCTTTAGCAAACATACCCGGACGCAATTTTAGTTGATTGTTATCAACTAAAACCTTTCCTTTATAGGTACGCGTTTCCGAACTGATTGCGGGAGATAATTCGCTGATTTTCCCTCTCAAAGTATCACCCGGTATGGTGTAATGAGTAATATATACCGGTTGTGCTTCCTTGACATAGCGGATGCTGCTTTCTCCGGCAGATTGATATCCATATACATTTTATCATAAGCCATTAGACTTACTACCGGCTTACCCTGCTCTACCCTGATATCAGTTGTATAATGGGGCAGGTCAACAATCACACCATCAAACGGAGCTTTTACCTTCATTTTCTCCAAATTGAGTTGTGCGTTTTCATAATCATAACGGGCATTCGTCACCTTAACTTCCGTATTCCGCATCTCACTCATCGTCACCCCCCTCCCTTTTCATAAAGCGCTTTTTGTTTCGATTGCTCCTGTTCGGCTATTTCGAGACTGTTTTTAGCGTCGATAGCAATGCCGTTTTCATATTCTTTGTCTTCCAACCGGACAATTATCGTACCTTTACTTACCCTGTCTCCCATTTTGAAAGGTTTTCCTGTCCTCGGATTAGTTTGAAGTTTATAAAAAGCCGCTCATTTCAGAGTTCAGAGACACCCCATAAGTAGGCTGTACTGTTCCTGTTGTATTTATCAGTTTACTGATCGAACCCTTTTTCAGTTCGACAACAGATACCGGAGTAGCAAATGTTATTGGGTGCGTTTTGTGGTCTGTCACCACAGCTTGTCAAGCCTATAGTTGCTAATAAAGAAAATGCTATTAAAATTTGATACTGTTTCATGGTCTGCTTATTTTTTATCAATAATGTCTTTCATAGGAACAAGAGGGATATTCTTGTCGAAATCATACAATGAAAGGATTTTAAGATTAAGTAATTCTATTCTGTAATTAATCAACGCCTGCGTATAAGTAATTTTCTTATTTGAAAGTTGTGTCTGGAACTGGCTCATTTCCATACCGGTAATATCGCCTTCCCGATAACGTGTCTGGTTCAGATCATAAGTTAATTGAGCATTTTGCACATTCTGCTCGGCAATTTTGATCTGAGTACGGAGGTTTTCGAGGCTACGCCATACCTGACGGATATTCAGTTCAATATCTACCTTTTCTTCATGAAATTCAAGTTCATTAATTTGTTGTGCAACCTTTTGTGCTTTGATTCGTGCTCTCTTTTCCCCCCAATCGAATATAGGAACAGTAAAACTGATAGAAACACGCGGATTTTGTGTCGGATTATTAAACATTTTATTCAAATGACGGTTATCTCCCATTAATCCGAATGACAAAAGAGATATCCCCTTTGAACTCATTCAATGCTTTCGTCTTAATCATTTCAAACTCAAGTTCTTTACTTTCTATTTCACGCTGACGAAGTTCCAACCGTGAGCCTAATCCATGTGTGATAGCTTGTTCCAAATCTACTTGAATAGGTTTAATATCAACTTCGGCAAATACTAAAATATCCTCATCCAATCTCATTCCAAGTGTTTGTTTCAACTTATCTTTCGCATTTTTCCAAACTCACCTTACTCTCGTCTACCGACGAACGAGCCTGTCGCTAGATTCAACTCAGCCTGAAAAAAGTTCGTCTTTGGCTGCTAAATCCGCTTCTACCTTATTTTTTATAATATCATAACTCTGCTGGGCATTGACCAATTCTTCACGGCTGATTTCCAAATTACTTTGCGCCATATAAACAGCATAAAATTGGTCTGTTATACTTTTTTCCGTATTCAACCGCTGCAGAGCATAACTAATATCAGCATTTTCATAATCATATTCAATCTGTTTCAATTCCATTTTCCGCTTGTTGTAAGTGAAGATAGGTTGAGTCAATTGCAGATAAAGGTCATTGCTGAATGCCCGGTCGCTGGTTTTATTCCCTTCCAAAATGGAATTATTGTCTTGCCAACCGAACTTGTTGATTAACGAAATCGTACCGTCCGTCCATAAGATGGGTTGCTCAATTTGAAAAGTCCCACTACTGTTGAGCGTTTCATTAGTATACCATTGCGACAGCCGGTTATCGAAACGCCTGTTTTTTTGTTATAATCTAACGGATTCAGGTTTAACGAGAACCGCGATTTCAACGAAGCCTTCTGAGCAATCAGATTCTGCTTATATCTCTCCAGATTCATATAGGAACGGCGAAGAGAAGGACTATTCTCCTGCGCAATCTCCATTGCCTTGTCAATCGTCAAGGGAATTTGCCCCTGCGAGGGTAATGTAATTCCCATGAAAACAACAATTGCCAGTAGCATTCTTTTTTAATAGTAGTAAGTCAATTTGCATATAGTTTGCTGTTTTAATTAATATCGTTTCACTATTTTCACTGCGTCGGCTGTTACAGACCGCAGTTTACATTCATCTGTCAGTACCACCCGGATCGTATCTGAGTCAAAGTAGTAACTACCCAGTTGTTCCCACCCCTCATTTGCTTTTTCTCAGGTTAACATAGGCATCTTCTACCTCACTGTCATACTTTACTTTAAAATGATATTCCCCTGAAGATTATTGTTCCAACGAAGTTCATCATCCTTGAATACATGATAATACAAGTCATACTGACCGGCTTCCGGCACAGGTATTTTCCATGTAGCCGTCTGACTACCGTCTCCACTCTTTATCACATAAGCCGAACGGATATATTTACCATAATATCTGTCATTGGTAGTAGCCGTCCATTGTAAAGGCGGACGCCACCAGGATATACCCGAATATTTAAAAGGTGTTTCCTCCACTTCGTCCAACCACTTAGGCAAAAGCCCCACAACAGGAGGAGTGGAAAGTACAAAGAGAGTAGAATCTTCATTATCCACAATAATTTCCCCGGCAAATCGAACGAAGATTCCGGCAATATATAAATACTGTCCTTGACTATTTTGTTTCGTTCCTGTTTGACATTATTTATGTCTTGACTAATTATATTCGGAAGATTCCCCGAAACCATAGTATTAATCTCAACATTACGGATCTGATCTTCCCAAACCGAAACAAATTCCTTACTAGTATGAGCAGGCATCTCTATTTTTTTGTTTTGGCTCTGGGGTCTTCCAAAGGCTGATACCACCAACCGTCTTTACGAATATCCATGTGAATAATCCCATCATAATCCGAATTATTACTTATCAGCATTTTCAATACAAAAAATTCTTCTCCACCCTTATTGGTAATTTTAGTCAATGTTGGTTCCCCTAACGAGTAAAAAGGAAGAGGTGTTGTTTTTTTTCCCATTCTCCCAACAATGAACGAATATCTGTCCGACTTATCTCTCCCAATGTGTCGAGCATATTTTCAAACTTTATATTCAAAAAAGTATTACGTTTCAGCAATGAATATAATGAGTCCCTAAAGGCTTCTACGCCCATATTTATTTCTGCCCTGGCAAAAAGACGGCTTGCTTCCTGTCCGACGATATTATTCTGCAAGTTGCGCAGTTCCATATCGACCAGCAATTCTTTAAATGTACGCTTCTCTCCAGCAACAGAACAGCCTTTTCATTATTACTAATACCATTAATCTGACGCTCCCAACCTCCATTCTCTGATTTTTTTTGCAAATACAACTCAATCACCCGGTTGGCAACAGGCCATTCCGAAGAAAAAAATATTATACCGGAAATTATAGATTTGTGGAAAAAAGAAAATAAGGATTTGCCTCTGACGAAAGATTACCTTTTCCCCTGCTACCGGATGAAAAATTATAATTTCCTTCCGTTTGCGCAAATCTCCAGATAAAATTATTGAACGTACGCATCTGTGCTTCCTGCAAACTGATTTCATTCCTGTCTCCATATCTCGACCAACGTATATGGTTTTGAACCTGTTTCTTCATATCCATATCATCAAACAATGCCCCTTTTTCCGGAAATAAGACCATTTCCGGTTGCACGGTTTCCTGTGCTTGCGACCAAGCACGTTCATAACCCACAAATTGTATTGGTACTTCTATCAACGAAAACCGTTTGAAAGGATAATCCAATTTATAGTTTCGAGCCAGTTGGTCTTTAACATTACGTATTAATGAAGGGATCGTATCGTGGATAGAATCCAAAGCTGCCGAAAAGAAGTCATGTCCTTTCAGATGCCAGATACTATATAGGATGCTGTCTGCAGATATACTTTTCTGCTGATAATCTCCTATGGCCAGTGATATTGTTTGAGACGGAAAATCTCCCTTAAACGTATAAACCCCATGTTCATCGCTCTTACCTTCGCCTTGGGAAAGCGGAACCAACCCCTGCTAGAGGCTTCACTTTCAAATGGTAATTGCTGAAATAAGTTTGTTGCCAGTCCGGATTTTCATCACTATAACCAGTTCCGGCACGAGGATACCAATATGTTTCGGGAGTAAGCAATAAATAATCCTTTGTCTGGAAACAGTATTGTTTATCAATATTGAACAGAAATTTCTTTTTAGAAGCCTGTAACACTTCCGGAGGAATATCCAGATAACAAAACGAATTATCTATTTGTCCATCATACTTAAATGTCACTGAGGCAGTGTCTCCCTTTGCCAGATTCGTACCGAAATCCACTAATACGATTTGCTTGTCACGCTTGAATTTAAGTGGTTGTCCATCCGAATCAACGGAACGTACGGTCAGCCCCGGATTCAGGCAAAACGTAAATACGGCAGACGAGTCCAAAGCTACCCCCTCATGGTTACTTCGGATAGAAAGTCATCAAGACGTTGTTCTACCGAAAAATCATATTGATGAATAAACAGCTTCGAGTAGCGACATATTGGTTGTTAACACGTGTATATGCAGCCCGTATATCGCCCTGATACAAAATGGAATGCACATGCCAATATCCGCAAGCTAAACTCAGCAAAGTGTACACACAGAAAGAAAGACCCATGGATAATTGCTACGCGACGAGTGAGGCAGACGCCGGAATAGAGAGATAGTGAAAAAGACAAATGCCAGGCCGGCGAGAAAATAGATAGCCCGGTGATTCAAAATTACTTCCCCAATTGGAAAATCCAACAATAGTAGATTTTACTAATGGGAGACTATACGCCATATAATCGAAAAGGTAATAAAACTTATCCTCAATATAAAAAAACAGTCAATCCGATATACCCCAACAGAATAACAAAAGTGAGTGCCTGATTCTTCAGCACCAACATCAGAAAGATAGACAGGCCAATAATAAAAACGAGCGTAGGTACACTAATCAGCAGAAAATATAATAAATAAGCTATCCAGTCCACTTCTCCCACTGTCAGATTGAATGCCATTGTAATGCCCATAATAATAAGATTGAGCAGCAGAAAAACACGCAGATTCCCCCAGATCTTACCAATCACGTACTCGGCATTACTTAACGGACGGACATAAAAGACTTCCGACGTATCCAGTTTCTTGTCCCTTTTCAGAAAATCAGAGGCAAGAAAAATAGCAATGACAGCCTGTCCTGTATTCAGCAATAGCAGAATTAGATAAGGTATATTCGACGGAATGGACATAAGCAATCCAAAATCCGTAAGTATCCTCCGATACAAATAGGAGAAAATTAAAAAGAGTAGTGATACCTATGGCGAGCACTGTAAACACCCGGAAGAACCAACTTCTTATTAATAACTTGCTTTCATACTTTGCTACCGATTGTATATTAGATAAAAAGGTCATATCAGCATATCGTGTTTAGTCGTTTGTCCAAAGGTTTAATTGATTCTCCATATAATATACATAGGCGTGTTCAAGATTAGGAGGAAATGGCTCCGCTTCGTATCCTTCTACTTTATCGGCAACCACCTGTACCTCCCAAGCTGTCCCTGAGGGAATAGTAGATATGACCGGATATTTTTTTATCAATCTCATGCAATTGATCGCCACCGGCTCTGATCCTCCACACCTTGCCTTCGGCTTTTCTTCAACATATCTTGCGGAGACCCATAGAAAGAAACTTCCCCCGGTTCATCAACGCCATATTGTTACAAGTACTGGAGATATCTCCTACAATATGGGTAGATAAAATAATAGTGACGTCATTTTCACTAACTTCGGAAAGAAGGTTACGGAAACGAATACGTTCTTCGGGGTCAAGCCCGGTAGTAGGTTCATCTACAATAATTACTTTAGGATGATGTATCAATGCCTGCGCAATTCCCAACCGACGCTTCATGCCTCCTGATAATTTGTTAGCATACCGCTCACGTACATCAAACAATCCTACATTTTCGAGCATTTCATCCACAGCCTGCTTTCTTTGCCTGTTTTTGAGTCATTCCCGACAGACGGGCTGCATAGTCCAAAAACTCATACGTTTTATATTTGGCAAAGAAACGAAAGTCCTGAGGGAGATATCCTAAAATACCACGAATTTCTTTCCGTTGTTTCATCAAATCGTATCCACAGATTTCAACCTGTCCGGAAGTTGGCTCCATTAGAGCTACCAGAATACGCATTAAAGTAGATTTGCCGGCACCGTTGGGACCCAATAAGCCAAACATCCCCGTAGGAATCTCCAGATTGACATCTTTCAATGCATGGTTTCCATGTGGATAAATCTTATTGAGGGTTTTTAATAGTTATGCTCATGATATTTTTTGTTAAGCCTATGTTGTATTGGCTGATAAAGATAGGGTTTATTTATATTACAAGAAGCACAATTGTAAAGATTAACTTATATTAGCAGTCAATAGAAGATACTGGATTCATTCAAATGCACAAAAGAGGAAGCCGCTTCACAGTGACCTCTCTCTCTATACTCTATATGAATATGCCCCAAAGGGTTTATTAAAAAGGAGCATACACAAAAAGGGGTTTTATCTTAAAAAATTAATTATTAAAAAACTTATTCTACTGACTTCAATCAGACAGATAACATCAAAATCATATCAACGATCTTCACAGACAGTTGATATTAAGGGGAAATGTGCATCAAAAATAAAATCTGATGCGTAAGCTAGATTAGATAAGATGTACCTCTGTACTTTTCCTAACCAGCATAGTAAAGTAGGGATTCACACGCTACGAATAAATCTAAGCCCCTACTATATATCTCAAATAAATATCTTAGATACTACCTCCCTTACCACCGCTGTGAGTAGGATTATAAGTTACCGTCTTATATTGCTGATCAGCACCTGTATAACGTATCGCAGAGACAGATATTGTTTTTCGCTTCCGCCATACACTACTGTTGTAGATAATGTAGTTTTACGAGTCTTGGCATAACAAGTATAGTTCATCTCAGTATAACCATTTACATTCACTGTATTGTATGTACGTTCAGTTTCGGTTACTCCAGATGTTGTTCCCATTAATGAGTACATACGAGTTTTAAGATAAGCAGCCATTGCGTTTAGTGTATTTTCGGGAACGCTACTTCCTAATGCTTCTTTTTATAGCCTCAACTACACCTCTACCTTTCTCGTAATCCCAACCTGTTTTTTCTTTATACTTCAACACGATACCTGTCAAGGCCTTTGCATTCTCGCTATTGTCACGACTTTCCTGTCCAAGGATTTCGTCTTTCTGAATTACTTCTTTTTTCTACTTTTACTATTTACTTGATTCTCTATAGCATAAGCAGAGAAGTGTGTAACAGGGAGCTTTATAATTAGCCTCACCCACTGTAACTTCAGCAGCCTGTACTTCCCATTCCCCGTTATCCGGATTCAGATAGGAAAGTTGCATAGTTGCTTTAGGGAAAGTTACCCCCGGAATAGGATTAGGAATAGAAATATTTACAGGTTCGCTAAACTGCAAACCTGTCGGCTGAAATTGAGCAGCAGCCAAAGGTATACTTTTTACAGGCCTTCTACGACCTCAGTAGGCTTAACTTCAGTAACAACCTCTTTAGGAGCAGGAACAAATGTAGTTACACTGATATCAACTTTACCGTTTTTCACAAGGGTCGGATCCTCCTGCGCATCTTCTTTAATTACACCTGCCGGGATCACAATTTCCACTTTCGCAAGAGGCATATCTTCAACAACTTTGTCCGGCTCAACCTGTCCAAAGTCTTCTCTGTGGTTGTAGGAATCGCCTCATTTGATGTACTTTCATCCTCTACAGTAATTGGATCTGTCATTTCATCCAATACCACTTCTTTTACCGGACTTACTTCCGTCAAGGCAAAAAGCAACTTTTACTACACTACGATTCTCAGCATTATCAGCAATTTTCACAGAAGTTTTCTGAGAAAGATAACCATTAGGAGCAACAGAAACCTCATAAGTTCCCGTATTACTTTCCGTTACAGAAAACTCACCTTTCGAATCCGTTATACAATCTTTATCGCCAACTTTCACTTTTACCCCACTTTTTCCTTCACCTTTTACAGTTACAGCACCTTTAATGTAATACTCTACCACCGGTTTCGGAGTTTCAATTACTTCTCCTTCTGCCGGTTTAGGATCGTCATCATCGTCATGACATGCAACTGTAGCAAAAGACAACATACCAAAGGCTATCGCCATGGCACTCACATACATCCATTTTACACTTTTCATAATGTTTCAAATTTGTTAAAATACTTATTCATATCAATCATGTTCAATTCTCACTCGTCCTAATTAAATAATAGCGAATATGATCCGGTTGCCAGAAACGTGAATTCTCGACAGACCTAGGCTCGGTATTATAACTTTCCCCAAAGAACGGTGGGCGTATTCATTCCCACTACGCATATCATACTGAAAAGCAAAATATTCGGGAAGCATAATCCGCAATGCATGCCGTTTGCGTTTCTTCCCCGGCAACGGAATAGAGAAGTTAAACCCTGCATTCTTTTGCCCCGTCCGTATACATACCATATATACCCACAATATATTCGCCGAAATAACGTGAAAGCGTTCCGCGTATTCCATAATCTCCATAAATAAAACGGGATCCTTCCACCTTCACCAGCGTGTTCACTTCCGGCACATAATATCCCACACTAAGCCGTCCATTGATTCTTTTTCCACTTACTCATCTCCCACTTGCTACCGTAGAAATGAGAAGAACCGGTAATTCCTCCTTCACCCTTCTACCGTCCACCGACCATTTGCAGAAAAAAATAACCAACTCCCCCGCAGCACCTCCCATACGATCATCTGAGAAATTACCGCCTGTCAGGTATCCTTTCCAATGATTAGCCAAACGAAAATCCTGACGTAAAGTCATGAATCCCAAGCGAACACAGTCCCACTTTCCATCTTCATTATTTACGATAGGCAGACTGACTTGCATCCGTAGCGAAGCCCCCTTCCATAATTGCATTTCCAGAGCGGGTTGCAGATCAAGAGCCGCCTTATATAGTTTATAAGTTACATTATTGACTAACATCACACCAGGATATAACACCAAATCCACCTTACCGAAAGTACTGTCTTCCCGTTTTATTCCTTTCAAACGACGCATGGCGGTTCCTGTAGAAGTCGTCATCTCCATATTACGATATACCTCATCCAACGTGTATTCACCGGACTGATACTGTTGAACCAGTTTTGCCGGGAGAGTTATACACAGCTGGGGTAACGCATTATCTATTATAACCAATTGTAGAGTCGGCATTTCTGGCATAGCAACCAAATGACGTATGGCAATACCGATCCCATTATAAGCTCCTCTATACACAGAAGTCTCAAAAGCCGCTGTTATCGTGTCACTTTTCTCTACAACCGAGATATTCTCCATTTCCAGTTTTTTCAAAGTTTCGATCACACGAACGGACTGTGCATGTAACGAAATTCCCCAACAGAGAAAAAACATATACTATACCAACTATTCTTTTTTCATCTTCATTTAATGTATTAATGTACATTCATACCGTAAACCGGCAGACACACATGTAAATTCGCGGGTAAACACGTTGACAGATAGATGCTTCCAAAAGCGCATAGCAGCACCAATGTTCCAACCATGCGTATCATATTCCGCCATGAATTTCAATTCCCGACAAAAAGAGGGAGTATAACGAACTCCGCCGAAAGGTCCTTTATTATATACAGGCTTATCACCTTGATGAAAATACCAACCCGCCGTAATTGCCAGTTGATGTCCCGAACGGAATCCGATTGTTTTAGTAAGCACACCATAGTAGGCACCCCAATATGGAGTTTTTCCTTCAGTCAGAAGATCATCCCCCCCAATCACAACAGCCGGAAAATAACGGCTTTCTTTTAACGGACGAATACGAATCGTATTGGAACGGTCTTGATTGTGATAACCTGTTCTTCCCGTAGCCGTTGTCATTTTGAGTAATGTCATTCGATAAGTAAATTCAATGAAAGAAAACAGTGTCATATCCACGAAATAATTCATTGTAGGAAAACTGAAAACAGAAGGGGTAACTTGCTCGGGTAGGTAGTTTGCTCCTCCTATAAACGTACCGGTTTCCTGCATCTCGGCAGTAGGTATCATTAATTGTCCTGTCGATCCCAAGGAGTATTGTGCACGAACCAAACTGGTCGTCAATATGAAAATCAGAAGTAGAATAATGCCTTTCAATAAAATAAATGGCTTATTCCTAAAAACAGCTTTAGTTTGTTCCATCTCAATTTGTATATTGTTCCCCAATAGCAATTTTCTCAAAGAATTGATTAATCTGCTATTTTTACTATTCATATTTCTGTTACTTCTTAGGTAACAGAACACACACAATCGAAACTAAGCGGAATGAAAATAGAGAAAAACATCGACAAATGTGGTACCAAAGGGCTTTCTGTCTTTAGTGAAAGAGGAAATCCTTTTGAATATAAACAAATTAGCAACAGAGCATGAAGACAATATTATTTCATGTTCGGATATTTTTTTGCCCTATGTTTCAGATAAAACGAAAAAAAATGGAGGATTATTTGTTTGCTATTTCTTTTTTTGTCTATCTTTGCGTCAAATTTAATTCTGTTACCTAAGAAGTAACACACATACTTCACTGCTTATTATCAGCATTTTACCTATTTACCCCTAGTTACATAGCAATTTCTAACGTAAGATAAATTCATTCTATTTACTTCTGTACGTTCTTGCAGATTGAAGCCTTTCAGATAGATTTGTGTTGTTTTTATAGATTTGTGGCCTAATGATTCACTTATCATTTCAATAGGAACTCCGCGATATTTAGCTGTTGTTGCCCAAGAGTGACGAAGAGTGTATGAAGATACAGGCGAATTTAGATGAAGCACTCTTGCCAAATCCTTCAAACGATTATTAAACTTTCGAAGTGCAGACTGATATTCCCGATAAGCTCCTTCATCTTTCCGTTTTTTGTCGCCAGACAGGATATCAAACAGATAATCGGGACAGTCAGAAGGAGTCATTTGGCTACTTCGAAGCTGATTAATCATTTCCTTCGCAGTATCAAGTACTTCCACACTCATAGGAGTCTTAGTCTTGATACGATTATATCGTAGCACATTACTGTCTAAGGAAGACTTTTCCAAATGAGCCAAATCGGCAAATGACATTCCACAAAACTGAAACATCAAAGCAGCAATAGTTTGTGTATGACGCAAGCGCTCCGATTTGGGATCATCATACAAAAGCCTGTGAAGCTCGGCAACCGGCAAGGCTTTCTTTTGCCGGATATCCACCCCTGTATAGACATCGTGAAATAATCGGTGCACATAAGGGGCACTCCCCGATTCTACTCCTCTATTATAAATGCTGCGAAGCATACGCATATATGTAGAAACCGTATTAGGTTTCAAGCCACATTCATATAGGTACTGCCCATAACAACGCAAACGTCCCCGGGTCACTTGCCTGAACGATACATTGAACGTACCGCAAAACGTAGTGAAAGATAAAAGGGCATTCTTATAGACATGCGCCGTAGAATACCGTCCTTCTTTCCGTAAACGCTCGATATACATCTCTGCACATCGGCTAAATCCATTTTTATTCATTTTTGCATCACAAATAATTTTATAAATAATATAATGTATGAGAAAGAACAAAAATAAGCTACTTTATGATTTCGACCACTATAAAAATAAAAAGATAAAGGCTCGAATAATGTTTTTTCGATTTATTTATTCGCACAAATCAAAGAAAGTGCCTATCTTTACCACAAGTATTTTTTTATTATTCACCATTAAATGTAAAGATTATGGCAAGTAGAAGAGAACTAAAGAAAAACGTAAACTATATCGCAGGAGAGTTGTTCACCGAGTGTTTAATCAACAGCATGTTTATCCCTGGAACAGATAAGGATAAAAGCAGATGAACTGATGTCTGAAGTATTGAAGATGCAGGATGAATTTGTGACCCGTATCAGCCACACAGAACCGGGCAATGTGAAAGGTTTTTATAAGAAATTCCGAGCTGATTTTAATGCAAAGATTAACGAGATAATTGACGGTATCGGAAAATTGAACTAAAAACAGAATGAAGAAAGCAATTTATGGCTTTATCTATTACCGCCTGTTAGGGTGGAAGACAAACGTTACGGTACCTAATTATGATAAATGCGTGATATGTGCCGCGCCACACACAACGAACTTTGACTTATTTATTGGAAAACTATTTTTACGGTGCTTTAGGCCGCAAGACAAGTTTCATGATGAAAAAAGACTGGTTCTTTTTTTTCCATTAGGATTAATTTTCAAAGCTGTAGGCGGGATTCCCGTAGATCGTGGACGGAAGACTTCATTGGTAGACCAAATGGTTCACCACTTTAACGAATGCAAAAAGTTTCATCTGGCAATTACACCCGAAGGAACCCGTAAAGCGAATCCAAACTGGAAAAAAGGATTTTATTATATCGCCCTCAAAGCGCAGGTGCCTATCGTATTGATTGGCATCGACTATGAAAAGAAGACGATTTCGGCAACCAAAGCCATTATGCCTTCGGGAGATATTAATAAAGACATGAGGGAAATCAAGCTCTATTACAAAGATTTCAAAGGAAAACATCCTGAGAACTTTGCTCTTGGAGAAATATGATTTAAGTATTAGACAATAAGTATTAACCATAATGGATTCCATTCGAGTTTCTATCATACAAACCGATATCGTTTGGGAAAATAAACAAGAAAATCTCCGTTTGCTCCACGAAAAGCTACAAAGCCTCCGTGGAATAACGGAGATTGTTGTTTTACCGGAAATGTTCTCGACAGGGTTCAGTATGCAAAGCCAGACATTAGCAGAGCCCAATTCCGGCAAAACAATCTCTACTTTGAAACAATGGGCATCCTTATTTCAACTGGCTATCTGTGGAAGCTATATAGCCACTGATAACGGACAGTTTTATAACCGTGCTTTCTTCCTCACTCCCGAAGGAGAATACTATTTTTACGATAAACGCCATTTGTTCCGCATGGGACGTGAAGCCGAACACTTTTCCGCAGGTAACAAACGGATCATCATTCCCTATCATGGGTGGAATATCTGCCTGCTTGTATGTTACGATCTCCGTTTTCCTGTGTGGAGCCGGAACGTCAAGAATGAATATGACTTATTAATATATGTAGCAAACTGGCCTATCCCCCGTCGCCTGGCTTGGGACGCTTTGCTCCGAGCACGTGCTTTGGAAAATCAATGTTATGTATGCGGTGTCAACAGAACAGGCATGGACGGATATCATCTTAAATATAATGGAGGAAGCAAAATCTATTCCGCTTTCGGAGAAGAAATAGCCTCATTGCCGGACGAACAGGAAGGAATAGCTACGACAAGCCTCCAACTGGGTGCTCTCAACCGGCTCAGGGAAAAGTTTCCGGTTTGGAAAGATGCAGACGAATTTCATCTTTAGTATTTGCTATAAAACAAATGTTAAAAACGGCTTGAGATAGCAACAATACCTAGATGTTAGTAGTTAAACATATAGACTTCTTTTTGTATCTTTGTCGTAAAAATACAGTCGTAAGGACGCTAATCTTACATAACTTAATAAACAACTTTATGAAAACAAATCTTAGTTCTCAAATCAGCCTCCACCGGGTCTCCCCAGATACTACAGACCGGAGAATGCATTTGAAAAATCAGTCTTGACAAGACTCGAAAAAATCCCTACGGACATCTATGAATCTGTAGAAGAAGGGGCTAACTACATTGCTTGCGAAATAGCACAAACCATCCGCGAAAAACAAAAAGCAGGACGTTTCTGCGTATTAGCACTTCCCGGAGGTAATTCACCCAGCCATGTATATCAGGAACTGATCCGTATGCATAAAGAAGAAGGCCTTAGCTTCCGTAACGTGATTGTATTTAATATGTACGAATACTATCCGTTATCTTCTGATGCAATCAACAGTAACTTCAATGCATTGAAAGAGATGTTGTTGGATCATATTGATATTGACAAACAGAATATATTTACTCCTGACGGAACAATCGCCAAAGATACAATCTTCGAATATTGCCGGTTGTATGAACAACGCATTGAAAGTTTCGGAGGAATTGACATTGCTCTGTTAGGTATCGGTCGCGTAGGCAATATCGCATTCAACGAACCGGGTTCCCGACTGAATTCTACCACCCGCCTGATTTTGCTGGATAATGCTTCACGCAATGAAGCATCTAAAATCTTCGGAACGTTGGATAATACGCCGATCAGTTCTATCACAATGGGAGTATCAACTATTCTCGGTGCAAAGAAAGTCTATTTACTTGCGTGGGGTGAAAATAAAAGCAGCTATGATTAAAGAATGTGTAGAAGGACCTATCTCCGATACCATTCCTGCATCTTACCTGCAAACTCACAACAATGCCCATGTAGCCCTTGACCTCTCGGCTGCTATGAACTTAACCCGTATCCAACGCCCTTGGCTGGTTACTTCTTGCGAATGGAATGATAAATTAATCCGCAGCGCTATCGTTTGGCTATGCCAGTTGACAGGTAAGCCTATTTTGAAATTAACAAATAAGGATTACAATGAAAACGGTCTGAGCGAACTTCTGGCATTGTATGGTTCGGCATACAATGTGAATATTAAGATATTCAACGATTTGCAACATACTATCACAGGTTGGCCGGGTGGCAAACCGAATGCTGACGATACTTACCGTCCGGAACGTGCCAAACCATATCCGAAACGTGTGATTATCTTCTCTCCGCATCCAGATGATGATGTAATCTCCATGGGTGGAACACTCCGTCGTCTGGTAGAGCAGAAACATGAGGTGCACGTAGCTTACGAGACTTCCGGCAATATTGCCGTAGGTGATGAGGAAGTAGTTCGTTTCATGCATTTCATCAACGGATTCAACCAACTCTTCAACAACAGCGAAGACCAGGTAATCAATGAGAAATATACGGAAATCCGTAACTTCCTGAAAGAAAAGAAGGACGGTGATATGGACAGCCGCGATATATTGACTATCAAAGGCTTGATTCGTCGTGGTGAAGCACGTACCGCTTGTACTTATAACAATATACCGCTGGATCACTGCCACTTCCTCGACTTGCCGTTCTATGAAACCGGTAAGATTCAGAAGAACCCCATCAGTGAAGCCGACGTGGAAATCGTACGCAACCTGCTTCGTGAAGTGAAACCTCATCAGATTTTTGTAGCCGGTGACCTCGCAGATCCGCACGGAACACACCGTGTATGTACAGATGCCGTATTTGCTGCCGTTGACCTCGAAAAAAAGAAGAAGGTGCAAAATGGCTGAAAGATTGCCGTATCTGGATGTATCGCGGTGCATGGGCAGAATGGGAAATTGAAAACATTGAAATGGCCGTTCCTATCAGTCCGGAAGAGCTTTCGTGCAAAACGTAACTCTATCCTGAAACATCAGTCACAAATGGAAAGTGCTCCGTTCCTGGGTAATGACGAACGTTTGTTCTGGCAACGCAGTGAAGACCGTAATCGTGGCACAGCTACTTTGTACGACCAGTTAGGTCTGGCTTCTTACGAAGCTATGGAAGCATTCGTAGAATATATTCCGCTATAAATAGAAAAGCTCTTAATTAAGAGAATATAAAACAATGAAAGAAGAGTGGGAAGTTTCGATACTTCTCACTCTTTTTTGTTTATTTTTGCGGGGAAAACCTAAAAGCATTGAATGATGAAAAAAATAATAGTGTTCTTCATATATCTGACAATGGGGATTAATATTCTTTTTGCCCAAGACATCGAAAGTAATATAAAAGAGCGGCTAACGGATTATTTCAATAAATATACCGCAACTGCCAAAATCAGCACCCCAAAACTGAATAGCTTCGACATTGATTATGACCGCAAAACAATTGCTGTTTATGCCTCTGAAAGCTTTGCCTACCAACCTTTTCGGTCGGAAACCGTAGAGACTATTTATAATCAAGTAAAAGATTTACTTCCCGGTCCGGTTCATTACTACCAGCTCACTATTTATGCAGACGGCAAGCCGATTGAAAATTTAGTGCCCAACCTTTATCGAAACAAGAAAAAAGATAAGGAACGGATGTCTTTGGACATTGATTATAAAGGAGTTCCCTGGGTGAAAAACATCTCACGCCCCAATGAAGTATCACGCGGGTTACAAGACCGCCATATCGCTGTCTGGCAAAGCCACGGTAATTATTTCAAAAACGATAAAAACGAATGGGGCTGGCAACGCCCCCGCTTGTTCTGCACAACAGAAGATCTGTTCACTCAATCTTTTGTTCTTCCTTATGTAATTCCGATGTTGGAAAATGCAGGCGCCGTTGTCTACACGCCTCGCGAACGGGATACGCAAAAGAATGAAATCATTGTGGATAATGATACGCCTAACGCTTCTCTCTATCTGGAGGTAGGCAGTAAAAAGCTAAATGGGACAGAGCCTCGGTAAGAGGATTCGCCCAAAAGAAAACAATCTACCAAGATGGGGAAAATCCTTTCGCAGACGGTACTTGCCGAATGATCTCCACAGAAAGAAAGAAAAAGAAGAACAAGGACCAAGCTTTTGCCGAATGGGTACCTACCCTGCCGGCAACCGGAACATACGCTGTTTATGTTTCTTATCAGACATTACCCAACAGCGTAAGTGACGCCAAATATCTTGTCTTTCATAATGGAGGGGTTACGGAATTTAAAGTAAACCAAAAGATAGGCGGAGGAACTTGGGTATACCTCGGCACCTTTGAATTTGACAAAGGCAACAACGATTATGGCATGGTGGTATTGAGTAATGAAAGCAGCGAACATGGTGTAGTATGTGCCGATGCGGTGCGTTTCGGTGGAGGAATGGGCAATATTTCCCGCGGAGGAAAGATAAGCGGATTGCCGCGCTATCTGGAAGGGGCACGCTACTCTGCCCAGTGGGCGGGAATGCCTTACGATGTATATGCCGGGCGTAAAGGAGAAAATGACTATACAGACGATATCAATACACGCTCCAATACAATCAATTATCTATCGGGAGGTTCTGTTTATAATCCTACGCAACCAGGGCTAGGAGTACCTTTGGAAATGACTATGGCACTTCACAGTGATGCCGGATGCAGCAAAACGGACGAAATCATCGGTTCGCTCGGCATTTACACTACTGATTTCAATAATGGCAAACTGAATATGGGGAACGGACCGGTATGCTTCACGTGATTTGGCGGATATTCTGCTCACACAAATTCAAAAAGATATTCGTTCAAGCTATAATCTCCCTTGGACACGGCGCAGTATGTGGAACCGGAATTATAGCGAGACACGGCTTCCGGCTACGCCTTCCACCATTATCGAGCTGCTTTCACATCAGAACTTTGCCGATATGCAGGCTCGGCCATGACCCCAACTTCAAATTCACGGTAGGACGCGCCATTTACAAAGGAATTTTGCAGTTTATTACCAGCCAACATGATAAAGATTATGTGGTACAACCGCTTCCTGTTAGCAACTTTGCTATTCGTTTCGGCAAAAAAAAAAAGAATACGCTGGAACTTTCGTGGAAAGGAGAAGATGACCCGCAGGAGCCTTCAGCACGTCCACGGGAATACATTGTATATACACGCATTGGTTACGGAGGTTTTGACAACGGAACTTTAGTCAGCAAGGCTTCATACACTGTTAAGATAGAGCCGGGACTGGTTTATTCATTCAAAGTAACGGCCGCAAACAGAGGTGGAGAGAGTTTCCCTTCTGAAATACTCTCAGCCTACAAAGCAAAACGTGAACGTGAAAAAGTTTTAATCATCAATGGATTTGATAGGATCAGCGGTCCGGCCGTCATCAATACTCCGGATAAAGCAGGATTCGACTTAGAGCAGGATCCTGGAGTTCCGTATCTGTCGAATTTCTCATTCTGCGGAGTACAAAGCGGATTCGACCGCACACAAGCGGGGAAAGAAGGGAAAGAAAGTTTGGGGCACAGCAGTAGTGAATTGGAAGGAATGAAAATAGCAGGAAATACATTTGATTATCCATTCATTCATGGGAAAGCGATTCAGGCAACCGGAAAATACAGTTTCGTATCATGCAGTGACGAAGCGGTAGAAAACGGAATCGTCACGTTGGAAGATTATCCGATTGTAGATTATATCTTAGGACTTGAGAAAGAGGATGCGTCAGCTAAGGCTTATTACAAAACATTTTCTTTCGGCAATGCAACGCATTATCTCCAGTTATTGCCAATCCGGCGGAAATATACTTGTGAGTGGTGCATACGTAGGCAGTGACATGAATGGCACGCAAGGAAACAGGGAATTTACACAAAGAGTTCTGAAATATGGGTATCAAGGTAGTCTGACGGACAAAAATTCTAATCGGATCAACGGACTCGGACGCACAATCAGTATTCCCCGATTGCCCAATGAGAACAACTATGCGATCCCCGCTCCGGATTGCATTGTCCCGGTAGATTCCGCATTTCCGGTATTTACTTATGCGCCTGGCAATCAAAGTGCAGGTATTGCCTATAAAGGAAACTATCGTACCTTCGTACTGGGTTTCCCTTTTGAAAGTATCCTGTCGGAAGCAGACCGTGCAACCGTTATGGCAGGCATATTGGGATTCTTTACTCAAAAATAAGAGTTCATTGCAGGGAAACAAAAAATATCCCTTTTTATAGCCTGTTTTTCATTTTAAATTCTATCTTTGCAAGAAACAATAACTCTTAAAACTAAAGAACAATGTATACTATACAAGCAAATCCCAGCGGTACACGCAGCATAGAGGTATCTACTGAAAATCTAAGAACAATTGAAAAATATTCTCTGTTCCGTCACCTGATTGACAGTACAGGTATTGTAGACGAACCGGTGCTGGACAAACTGAAATTGAATGTCCGCTCTCTTATCGCCAGTCAGGAAGAAGACAGTAAAGATTTGCTGGATCTTTGTATTGATGTGATTTATCACAATAATATGAAAGCGTTCGGCCTGCAACAGCTTATCAAGCTCTATCTGACCTGGCTCTCCAGTCCGGAAGCAGAAGAAGAGGAGGAAGAATGATTACGGTGGATACCCGGGGAACAACGGCATACAGTCCGTTAATTCCCGCAATCAAAGCCATGTGTAACGCTGTTCCCGGCGAAACGCTAGAAATCATCATGAACCATGCCGACGCATTTCAGGATTTAAAAGAATATCTGTCAGAGCAAAGCATCGGCTTTCGTGAGATCTATGACGGCGAACAGTTGACTGTGCAATTTACAATCGCAAAGAAATAACTACAAAGCGATAAAGCATAAAGTTATAAGGTGATAAGAGGCGTGGCTGAACTTTTTATAGCCCTATCATCTTATAACTTTATAAGTTTATCCGTATCTTTGCGGCATGAAAGATTTTCGACTGACTGACTGGTTACCTACAACAAAAAAAGAAGTAGAACTTCGCGGCTGGAATGAATTGGACGTCATTCTTTTCAGCGGTGATGCATACGTAGACCACCCTTCCTTCGGAGCGGCTGTTATCGGACGTATCCTCGAAGCAGAAGGATTAAAAATTGCTATCGTTCCCCAACCAAACTGGCGCGATGACCTGCGTGACTTCAAGAAATTGGGACGCCCCCGTTTATTTTTCGGCATTTCCGCCGGAAGCATGGATTCAATGGTCAATAAATATACTGCCAACAAACGCTTGCGCAGCGAAGACGCTTATACACCGGACGCCCGCTCGGATATGCGCCGGAATATCCTTCTATCGTTTATAGCCAAATTCTGAAAAAGCTATATCCCGATGCCCCCGTAATATTAGGAGGTATCGAAGCAAGTATGAGACGCTTGAGCCATTACGATTATTGGCAGGACAAAGTACAAAAAAGCATTTTATGTGACAGTGGCGCAGACTTGCTGATCTATGGTATGGGCGAAAAACCTATTGTAGAATTAATCCGCAAAATGAAAAACTTGCTCCCCACAGAACAAGCCACGTTGACAACCAACGAATTTAAAACGATCGTCGGAACAATTCCTCAAACAGCCTATCTTTGCCGTGCAGCAGAATGGACGGCAGCCGAAGAAGACATTCAACTTTATTCTCACGAAGAATGCCTGGCAGACAAGAAGAAGCAGGCAAGCAACTTCCGGCATATTGAAGAAGAATCCAACAAATATGCAGCTTCACGCATCACACAGGCGGTAGGAAACAAAGTGGTAGTAGTCAATCCTCCATACCCTCCGATGAGTCAGGAAGAACTCGACCATTCGTTCGATTTGCCTTATACCCGGCTGCCTCATCCCAAATACAAAGGGAAGAGAATTCCTGCGTATGATATGATTAAATTCTCCGTCAATATTCACCGGGGCTGTTTCGGTGGCTGCGCATTCTGCACCATCTCGGCACACCAAGGGAAATTCATTGTCAGCCGTAGTAAGGCATCTATATTGAAAGAAGTAAAAGAGGTGATGCAACTACCTGATTTCAAAGGATATTTAAGCGATCTCGGCGGTCCTTCTGCCAATATGTATCAGATGAAAGGAAAAGACGAGGCGATTTGCAAGAAGTGCAAACGCCCCTCATGCATACATCCTAAAGTTTGTCCGAACTTAAATTCAGACCACCGTCCCCTATTGGATATTTATCATGCGGTAGACGCTCTGCCCGGTATTAAGAAATCCTTTATCGGCAGTGGAGTACGCTATGACCTGTTACTACATCAAAGCAAAGATACGGCAACCAATCGCAGTACGGCCGAATATACCCGTGAATTGATAGCCAGTCACGTCAGTGGGCGGTTAAAGGTAGCTCCGGAACATACAAGCGACCGTGTATTGTCCATCATGCGCAAGCCTTCTTTTGAACAGTTTGAAACATTCAAGAAGATATTCGACCGCATCAACCGGGAAGAAAACCTGCGTCAGCAGCTCATTCCCTATTTTATATCTTCACATCCCGGATGCAAAGAAGAAGATATGGCGGAGCTTGCCGTTATCACCAAACGCTTGGACTTCCACTTGGAACAGGTACAGGACTTCACCCCTACTCCTATGACAGTAGCGACTGAGGCTTGGTATACCGGATTTCACCCGTACACACTGGAACCTATCTTCAGTGCTAAAACACAGCGGGAAAAACTTGCCCAACGACAATTCTTCTTCTGGTATAAGCCCGAAGAACGGAAAAACATTATCAATGAGTTGAGACGTATCGGACGTCAGGACCTGATAGATAAATTATATGGAAAGAAGAAATAATTCTTCTTTCCATATAAACAAAAACGATTAAAAGAGTTCCTCATTAACAATATATCATTCTTTCACCGGCAACGCCACAACTTCTTGCAACACACTCACCGCAGTTTCCACATTAGTCACATCTTTTATCAACATACTCCGCCTTCCGTTCTGTTCACGCAGGTCACAACGGCGGGTATATTTCATCATATAATCTATCACTTTACCGAAAGCCTGACTTTGATAGAACGGACTATCCGGGTTGGAGACAAAGAACAACGTCATCCGACCACCTTTCAGGAAGATCTTCTCCGCTCCCAAGCGTGCTGCTAGACGGCGGAGAGGAACAATACGAAGCAATTCTTCCGTTTCCGGCGGAACAGGTCCGAAACGGTCCTCCAGACGGGAACGGAATGCCTCTACGTCTTTATCCAGCATCAAACCGTCCAATTCACGATAAAGCAACATACGTTCGCTACTGCCCGTCACGTAATTAGCAGGCAATAACAGTTCAAGGTCACTTTCCACCTGACATTCATCCACAAAACCTTCACCGCTAATCTGCCCTTCACCTTTGATTTCATCCGCATACAAATCTGCAAATTCATCATTCTTCAATTCGTGAACAGCCTTCGGAAAGAATCTTTTGATACGTTTCATATCCCAGGTCGGCGATAAATCCGCTTTGCTCGGCTCCAAGCAAGTTACCGGCACCGCGAATATCCAAATCCTGCATGGCGATATGGATACCACTGCCCAAATCACTAAAATTCTCAATTGCTTGTAACCGACGGCGTCCTCTGCTGTCAGGCTACTCAACGGAGGAGCCAACAAATAACAGAACGCTTTCTTATTGCTGCGCCCTACACGGCCACGCATCTGATGAAGGTCACTCAAACCAAAATTCTGCGCCTGATTGATGATGATCGTATTGGCATTCGGAATATCAATGCCACTTTCAATAATAGTAGTCGCCAAAAGCACGTCATAGTCATAATTGACAAAATCAAAAATGATTTTCTCCAGTTCGGCAGGTTCCATCTGCCCGTGTCCAATTGCCACACGACAGTCAGGGATATGGCGTTCAATCATCGCTTTTAATTCGGGCAGGTTTGCTATCCGGTTGTTGACAAAAAACACCTGTCCGTTACGACTCATTTCAAAGTTGATAGCGTCCGTTATCACTTCTTCATTAAAGGTATGCACTTCGGTCTGAATCGGATAACGGTTAGGCGGCGGTGTAGAGATCACACTCAGGTCTCGCGCACCCATTAATGAGAATTGCAGCGTCCGGGGAATGGGCGTGGCAGTCATAGTCAATGTATCGACATTTACCTTCAACTGACGTAACTTCTCCTTGACGGAAACACCGAATTTCTGTTCCTCATCAACAATCAGTAATCCTAAATCCTTGAACCGGACATCTTTTCCCAAAATACGATGAGTACCGATAAGTATACCGACATCACCTTCCTTCAATTCTTTCAGCACCGCTTTTGCCTGTGCCGCTGTACGGGCACGACTCAGATATTCCACCCGGCAGGGCAAGCCTTTCAGACGTTCGCGGAAAGTCTGGAAATGCTGATAAGCAAGCACCGTGGTCGGCACCAGAACTGCAACCTGCTTATTGTCCGCCACCGCCTTAAAAGCTGCCCGGATAGCCACTTCCGTTTTTCCAAAGCCTACATCCCCACAGACGAGACGGTCCATTGGGCGGGTACTCTCCATATCGGCTTTTACATCGGCAGTCGCCTTGCTTTGATCGGGCGTATCTTCATAAATAAAAGACGCTTCCAGTTCACGCTGCAAGAAACTGTCGGGACTATAAGAAAAGCCTTTCTCCTGACGACGTTGCGAATACAACTTAATCAAATCGCGGGCAATATCCTTGATTTTGGTTTTTGTACGCTCTTTCAGTTTCTCCCATGCCCCCGTTCCCAACTTATTAAGGCGGGGGAGGCCTTCGCCCTCCTTACCTTTATATTTAGAGACCTTATGCAAAGAATGAATCGAGACAAACACCACATCCTCATTTTGAAAAACCAGTTTCAGAACTTCTTGCGTAGTATCTCCATTCGGAATACGCACCAATCCGGAAAAACGTCCGATACCGTGGTCCGTATGCACCACATAATCACCCGGAGTAAACTGATTCAGTTCTTTCAAGGACAGGGCCACTTTACCTGAACGAGCCTTATCGCTTTTCAGATTATATTTATGGAAACGGTCGAACAACTGGTGATCTGTAAAGAAACAGAGACGCAATGTGTTATCAACAAAACCTTCATGCACAGTACGTTCTACAGGAGTAAATTTGATCTTATCCCCCCGGTCTTCGAAGATTGCCCGGATACGATCCGTCTGCTTCATGCTGTCACTACAAATATAAAGGGTATATCCTTTTTCCAAATACTCCTTGAAAGAGCCGGCTACCAAGTCGAAGTTTTTATGAAAGATAGGCTGTGCGGAAGTATCAAAAGTGACGCTGGCATTCGGAGTACCGGTCGGCTTGTTACCAAACTCCATCCGACGAAAATCAAGGGCGCGCACTGTAAATTCACTGCCGTCTATCAGTTTGCCTTCCAACGTAATACCGCCATTTTCTTCGACTTCCTGTACGGCTATCGCCTGCGGTGTCAACGCCTCATCGTGCACGACCTGAATCCGTTCACGCAACCAAAGGAAGTCACGCATTGCCAAGGTAGTCTCTTTCGGTATGAAATCCAAAAACGAGGTAGTAACATCTCCCGTCACAGCCAAATCGGGCACGATAGACACTCCTTCTTTCTTCTCCCGAGATAGCTGGGATTCAACCTCAAAGGTACGGATACTCTCTACTTCGTCTCCAAAAAGTCAATGCGGTAAGGATATTCCGAAGCAAAAGAAAAGACGTCGATGATGCTACCACGAACGGCATACTGCCCCGGCTCATATACATAATCCACATATTCGAAACCATAACTATGCAACACATCCGTGATAAAGGTCGTGTCTACCTTCTCGCCGACATTCAGTTTCAGAGTCTTATCGCTCAATTCTTTACGGGATACGACTTTCTCCGCCAATGCATCCGGATAGGTGACGATGCACAAGCCCTTCTCCCCTTTCTGCAAACGGCTCAATACTTCCGTGCGGAGAATCTCATTTGCCGCATCTTTTTTGCCCGTACTTAATGGAACGGCGGAACGAAGAAGGAAAGAAAAGTACAGTTTCTGTCCCCAACACTTGCGTCAAGTCGTGATAAAAATACCCCGCTTCCTCCAGATCGCCCAGAATAAAGACAAAAGGACAACCTCCCTCCTGCACCAATATAGAAGAAAAAAGCGAAGCAGCAGACGCATATAATCCTCCACAAAAAATAGTTTGAACAGAAGTATCCTTCAACAAACGCTTCATCATTGCCATGTTAGGATGGGCAGCATATAGTTGTTGCAACTCAGTTATCGTCATACCTATAAAAATTTCCCCGCAAAAGTACAAAAATAACGCGAGCACCTTGTACATTACCGTTAGAAATTAAAGGCAGTACCGCTTGAATTTAATTCTATTTCCCCATTCGTTTACTTCTCAATATACTATCCTTTATTCGTTTGACAGCTGTTGAGTTTTCGTCTAACAGCTGTCAAACGAAAGTTCAACAACTGTCAAACGCAAACTCAACTATTGTCAGACAAATAGAATCTTGCATAAAAGAACTTAGTCCTTAAGGGCAAAAACATCTAAATACTAGTACTAAAAAGCTAAACTTACCATATACTTCCACGTTAAATTATCCTTAGTCCGTTCGTAACTAAAGGAAAAGAACTACTTTTTGTTTCTAAAATTTATAGTATTTATATGCAAATATCGGATAGCATTGTAATTATCCCTACCTATAATGAACGGGAGAACATAGAAAATATCATCCGTGCCGTTTTCGGACTTCCTAAGATATTCCATATTCTGGTAATAGAGGACGGTTCGCCGGACGGAACGGCAAACATCGTCAAGACTTTGCAACAAGAATTTCCCGAACGTCTTTTTATGATTGAACGCAAAGGAAAGTTAGGGCTGGGCACTGCCTATATCGCCGGATTCAAGTGGGCACTGGAACATTCGTACGAATATATTTTTGAAATGGATGCTGATTTCAGTCATAATCCGAATGACTTGCCCCGTCTGTGTCAGGCGTGTGCGGAAGCAGGAGGAGATGTAGCTGTCGGCTCCCGCTACGTCAGCGGAGTGAATGTAGTCAATTGGCCTATGGGCAGAGTACTGATGTCTTATTTCGCATCCAAATACGTGCAGTTCATTACAGGTATTCCTATCCACGATACCACTGCCGGATTTGTTTGTTACCGCCGACAGGTACTCGAAACGATTGATCTAGAACACATTCGTTTTAAGGGATATGCCTTCCAGATCGAAATGAAATTTACCGCTTATAAATGTGGTTTCAAGATTATCGAAGTTCCCGTTATCTTCATCAATCGCGAGTTGGGTACTTCGAAAATGAACAGCAGTATCTTCGGAGAGGCCGTATTCGGAGTGATTAAATTAAAAGTAAATAGTTGGTTCCACAAATTCCCCCAAAAGAAATGAAACGTACACTGATTCAAAATGCCGTTATAGTCAACGAAGGAAGAAAAGTTCTGGGTTCGGTTGTTATCGAAGGCGAGAAGATTGCCGAAATACTGACCGGAGAAGAAAAAACAACTACACCTTGCGATGAAATCATAGACGCAACCGGATGTTATCTTTTGCCGGGCGCAATTGACGAACACGTGCATTTTCGTGACCCGGGACTGACTCATAAAGCGGATATAACTACCGAAAGCCGTGCTGCGGCCGCCGGAGGCGTTACCTCTATCATGGATATGCCGAATACGAATCCGCAGACGACAACGTTAGAGGCTCTGGATGAGAAACTTACTTTATTGGCCGGGAAGTCGGCCGTCAACTATTCCTGTTACTTCGGGGCAACCAACAATAACTACCCGCAGTTTGCCCAACTGGACAAACACCGTGTTTGTGGCGTAAAACTATTTATGGGATCAAGCACAGGCAATATGCTGGTAGACCGCATGGCGAGCCTGCGCAATATATTCGGCGGAACCGATTTACTTATCGCCGCCCATTGTGAGGACCAGGGAATTATCAAAGAAAATACAGACAAATATAAAAAAGCATACGGGGACGATGTGCCTTTGACCCTTCATCCGGTTATCCGTTCGGAAGAAGTTCTTGTTACCGTTCCGCCGAACTGGCAGTACAACTGGCACGTGAGGCAAATGCCCGCTTGCACATCATGCATATTTCCACAGCCAGAGAACTGGATTTATTTTCCGACGCTCCTTTGATAACGAAGCGAATTACGGCGGAAGCTTGTGTTTCTCACTTACTTTTCACGGAAGATGATTATCAGACTTTAGGCGCACGCATCAAATGTAACCCCTGCCATTAAAACAGCCGAAGACCGGAAGGCTTTTGCAGGAAGCTGTCAACAGCGGTCTGATCGACGCCATTGCGACCGATCATGCCCCCGCATCTGCTAAGCGAAAAAGAGGGAGGCGCTTTGAAAGCGATGTCCGGAATGCCAATGATCCAATTTCTCTGGCCAGTATGCTGGAACTTGTAGATAAAGGTATCTTCTCTATCGAGAAAATAGTAGAAAAGATGTCTCATGCGCCTGCTCAAATGTATGAAATAAATAATCGCGGATTTATCCATAAAGGTTATCAGGCAGACCTTGTATTAGTACGTCCCAACTCCAAATGGACAGTAACAACGGATTGCATTGTAAGCAAATGCCAATGGAGTCCGCTGGAAGGTCATACCTTCAACTGGAAAGTGGAGAAAACATTTGTGAACGGTCACCTGTTATACGATAACGGAAAAATAGACGAAACTTATCGTGGACAAGAATTAAGATTCAGATAAATATAATTCGTCATCGGCAAACTTATGAGCACTATTCTATCTTATAAAATACATACCGTTACCCCTACATCAATTGATTTACTTTTTTCCATGCCTGGGGATTCCAACCTCGCTATGCAGCTATCGCCAATATTCATGGTTGCGATGCCTGCCGTGCCATGTGGCTGGCCTCCTTTCCGGTAGAGGAACGTAACAAGGCTTCGGAAGCCATGCAACTGTTCAAGGAGGCAAACCGTATGCTGGATGTACTCGACCGGGACTATGAGGTCAGAACAATCTTCAAGTTGTGTAAGGCAAACTCCGACGGGGATAATCTGGTAATTGAAAAAGCAGAGAATCAGTTCATGGTCTTTCCCTTACTCCGTCAGCAAACACCTAAGAAGGACGGAAGTCCTTTCCTTTGCCTGAGTGACTTCATCCGTCCGCTTTCTTCCGGCATTCCGGATACGTTGGGAGCTTTCGCTTCTTCCATTGACGCAGACATGGAAGGACTATACGAACAGGATCCCTTACAAACATTTGCTCGTACAAACCCTTTCTGACCGACTTGCGGAAGCAGCCACAGAAAAAATGCACGAGTATGTGAGAAAAGAAGCGTGGGGATACGCGAAAGACGAAAATTTAGGCATGGCGGACTTATTAGTCGAGAAATATCAAGGCATCCGTCCTGCCGTCGGTTATCCTTCTTTGCCGGATCAGTCCGTCAACTTCCTGCTGGACGAACTGCTGGACATGAAACAGATCGGCATTTCACTGACTGAAAACGGGGCAATGTATCCTCATGCATCGGTGTGCGGCCTGATGTTTGCACATCCTGTATCCGAATATTTTTCTGTCGGAAAGATCGGAGAAGACCAACTCGAAGACTATGCCCGCCGCCGGAGAAGAAGTATTGAAGAAATGCGCAAATTCCTGGCAGCCAATCTGCAATAGCTTGCATCTTCGTGTGATTTTTCTCCTTTTCTCACGACTAACTAACCAGAAAAGCAATCCTAAAATCCATGAGAGAACCAACAACAGAGGCAAACAACCCTATTGAGCAAGAGTTCTTGTCGGTTATACGCGAATATGAGCGGGTAATCTACAAAGTATGCTATCTGTATACTCATCCCAACGCTCCGCTCAACGACCTCTATCAGGATGTAGTACTGAACCTCTGGAAAGCTTATCCTAAATTCAGGAAAGAATGTAAAATATCGACATGGATTTACCGTATCGCCCTGAACACTTGTATCAGTTTTTATCGTAAAGAGAAGAATGTACCGGAAATTATCAGCCTCACCAAAGACATTGACCGGACAATAGAAGCACATGACCCTATCAATGAAATGCTGAAGCAACTCTACCAGATGATTAACCAACTGGGACAACTCGACAAGTCAATCATCCTGCTATACCTTGAAGATAAAAGCTACGAGGACATAGCGGAAATTACCGGCTTGACGGTGACTAACATAGCTACCAAACTGAGCCGTATCAAAGACAAACTAAAAAAATGAAAAAGGAGGAATAAGATATATGGAATGGAAGAACTGAAAAAATCATGGAACGCCCTCGATGAGCACTTAAAGGACAAAGAACTCATCAAAGAAGACGAACTTGAAAGGCTGATAGGACACGCCGACAAAGGTATCCATGCCATTGCCCGCCTGAACATCAGGCTAATCCTGATTTCCTGCCGATATTAATCTTATTTTTGACGGAAGTGATACTGCACAACAGATTAAACCCGATCTACATCATTATCCTTCTGGCATGGATTCCCGCTCTTTGCTGGGATATCGCCACCACGCGATTTCTTCAACGGACTCAAATAGACGAAATGCCTCTTGTGGAAGTGATTGCCCGTGTCAACCGCATTCATCACTGGACAATCAGAGAACGGCTGATTGCCACCGCTTTCCTCCTGATACTTGCCATTCTTTCTTTCGTCTACTGGCAGATATGGCAATACGGAATAGGTATGATTCTGTTCTTCATCCTGTTGTGGGGAGGAGGTCTTATACTCTCATTCTATGGATTTATCGCAAGAAATTCCTAAATCGTATTCAGGAAATCAAGAAGAATTTAAGTGAATTAAACGAATTAATGTAAATATCCATTATAACTAAAGACACATATGTTGCAACGCTTATTTATATTCCTCCTACTTTTTCTGGTACTTCCGGACCTCTATCTTTACTTGAGATTCATTGTTCGTCTCACCGCAAAATGGTGGTTACGCGTTCTTTACTGGGTACCCAGTTTCTTGCTAACCGCAGGGCTTCTTTACTTGGTTTACTTTGCCAACAATGCTTTTTTGCGGAACGCCATACACAGGACATCGGGTGGTTTCTATCATCATTTTTTTCCTGTTTACAGGCTCCCAAACTATTGCTGGTCTTATTTACCGTACTCGGAATCCCTTTTCATAAATGGCTTCGCTGGCCGCGCACACCGTTTATATGCACCGGACTGACACTGGCCGTACTTAGTATTGTTATGATTCTCTACGGCTCTTTTGTCGGACGAACCCGGTTTGAAGTAAAAAGAAGTCACTTACACCTCTCCCCTAGACTCCCGCAGGCTTTCGACGGTTATCGTATTGTACAGTTATCCGACCTTCATATCGGCAGTTGGCAAGGAAACACTCCTGCTATTCGGAAGTTAGTGGATTTAGTGAATGCCCAGCAACCCGACCTGATTGTTTTCACCGGAGATCTGGTAAATCACCGGGCTGTCGAGCTGAATGATTTCCAGGAAATACTAGCCGGCCTGAAAGCCGGAGATGGAGTTTATTCCATCTTGGAAACCATGATTACGGACCTTATTTTCATTGGAAAAGCAAACAAGATCAGGACAATAATCTGATCGAACTTAAACAAAGGCAGGCAGCTATGGGCTGGAAGTTATTAAACAACGAACATACATTTCTGATTCAAGGCAATGACAGCATCGCCCTTATCGGAGTAGAAAACCAAGGAGAACCTCCCCTTTTCGCAACATGGCGACCTTCCAAAAGCGAAAAGCAAGGAATCGAAGGAATGTTTCAAGCTACTTTTTAAGCCATAACCCGACACATTGGAGACGGGAAGTACTTCCGGAATCGGATATAGATTTAATGTTGGCAGGACATACCCACGCCATGCAGTTGCAACTGGGCAATTATTCCCCTTCCGTTTATATTTATCCGGAATGGGGAGGGATGTATTTGGAAGGTACTCGCGGGCTTTACGTCAATGTAGGAATCGGCTACGTGGGATTACCTTTCCGTTTCGGCGCCTGGCCGGAAATCACTGTGCTTACCCTACGACGGTAAGCACGCTCTTTCCATTGACTTTCTTATGCACCTGCACCTGGACGGAGATCCGTTCACTCATTTCCTGTACATGAGAAATTACTCCTATTTTCCTTCCTTGCATCTGTAATTGTTCCAACGCTTCCATAGCTGTTCGCAGGCTATCGGCATCCAAAGAGCCGAATCCCTCGTCAATAAAAAGAGATTCTACTTTCAGGTTGTTGCTCGACAAAGCGAGGACAGTCCCAGTGCCAATGCCAAAGATATCAGAAACGACTCTCCTCCGGAAAGAGAATATACAGTCCGTATTTCATCACACATATCACAATCAATCACCTGAAGCGCCAACGTGCCGGGTACTTGCTGCAATTTATAGCGTTTGGATAGATAAGACAAATGCTTGTTGGCATGAAGTAACAATAAATTCAATGTATAGCTTTGTGCTATAACTTTGAACTTTGCTCCGTCGGCACTACCGATCAACTTGTTCAGTTTAGCCCAACGTTCGGCAATCAATTGCTTTTCGGCCAGCTCTTTAGCTATCAGTTCGGCTGTTACTTTATTTTTTGCCTGTTGCAACAGGCGGACTTCGATAGCAGAAAGGCTACGTTCCGTATTTAGATTGTCTTCCTGCTGTTGCTTTTTATTATTTCCGGGAAGTTGTTCGGGAGATTCAATCTTTTTCTGTTGCTCCTGCAATTCCCCCGACAGTTGCGGCAATCTGTTTCATTTTCCCCTTGTAAACCTAAAAGACGGTTGTGCGAAGTTTCTACTCCCAACCGAGCCCCGTCTAAAGCATGAGTCAGCTCTTTTTCCCTTTTTGGCTACAGCGGCTTCCGCTTCATCCGCACTCTTTCCTTTTTAATAATTGCGACCGTTCCTGACGAAGTGTATCCAACGCTTTTCTCTACTACTTCAAAGCGTTTCTGTTGGCAGAAGCAGCGTTTTGTAATAGTGCCAACTGTTCTTTAGCGGACGAAACTTGCTGCATAGTCAAACGACATTGGGAAACATTTTCACGCAAAGCCTCACAATGGACACGTATCTTCTTTATCGTCTCATCATTTTGTTGCCACTCCGTATAGAGACTACTATACTCCTGAATACGTTTTGCCAATTCCTGTAAACGGTTCTGTATCTGTTCTTCGTTTCCTGCATGAATTTCTTCTTTCTGCCATATGGATAACTGTTCTTTGATCTGTCCGGCAACAGTTTTTTGATGCGCCAGATCACGTTGCAGGGCTATATGCTGATTATTTGTTTGCTGACAGGCAATCACCACCGTATTATACTCCTGCTCTATATTTCGGAAAAGAATATCCACTACTTCCTGTTCCCGGTGATAAGGATGTGACGTACTGCCGCAAACCGGACAAGCTTCTCCTTCCTGTAACTGTTGACGCAATGCTTTCACGTCTTTTCCCACTGCCATACGGGCATTTTCATAAAAAGACGCTGAATCGTTTTTCGTGTCGCTTCCTGTTCTGTTAACTGCGTCGAACAATCAACCGTTTCTTTTCTCCAGTCTTACTATTTCTGTTTTCACTTTCTCCTGCGACTCAGTCAACTGCCGGACATTCTGTTGGCGAACCAGTTCTTTTTGTAGTTTCTTCTGTTCTTCGTCTAATGATACATAATCAAAAGCATTTAGCCGGACCAGTCGTTCCCCATTGGCTTTTATGGCGGCTTTCAGTTTATCTTCTTCCTGCTGTAGAATATCCTCTACTTGTTCAAGCGGCAACGACTCCGTTTCCGTATTCGTCAACAAACGATTTAATGAACGATAAGCTCCCTGCAACTGTTTCGTTGCCATCCGCATCTTCTTTTCCTGCTCCGCCACCTGCCCGCAAGCTGTTTCCAATATCTGCCGCAACTGATTATAGCCTTCCTGTTGAGACTGTATCTGCACATCCAACTGACGGGCTTTCTTCAAATCCGGTTGTATAGCTTCCCATTGTGCATTGAAACGTACCAACCCTTCTTCCTGTGAAGCCAGTGTTTCCTGCAGGAGTCTCAACTTTGCCTCTTCGCCTTGTTCTTCCTGTTGCTTCTTTTTCCAAAGTTCCTCCTGCATCTTTAACGAACGGACAATGTTCAACCGGGCATTCTGTTCCGCCAGTAATTGAATCCCCACTGCACGTTTCGCAATCAGCAATTCTTTCTCTTTCTGTAAAGCAAGAAGTTCTTCCTCCGGCAAGAGGTCGATTACACTCATTCTATTTTGAATCGTAGTCACTTCTTCCTGTACCAACTTATTTCGTAAAAAAACTTCCTGAGAAATACGGGAATAAACACCGGTTCCCGTCAATTTTTCAAGCAGTTCGGCTTTTGCGGCTCCCTTCGATTTCAAGAATGTAGAAAAATCATTTTGAGCCAATAAGACAGTCCGGGTAAACTGCTCATACGTCAAACCCACCAATTCTGTCAGTTGAGCCAGCAGTTCCTTTTTGGTTCCTTGAAACTCTTTCCCTGTATCCAGCTCTTTCACATCCATCGTTTGTGGTTGCAAGGAACCGCTCACCTTATTTCTTGTCCGTCTCACCGACCAGCGAGAACGGTATCTATGACCATCGACTCCTAAGAAATCAACCTCTGCATATCCGTCGGTCGTACCACGACGAAGCAGATTCCTTACATCCGACTGATTAATCTGATTATCTCCTACATCCGCCAAATTTATACTTTCTACCGAATTTGCAAAACGAGGTGCTTTATCATACAATGCCAGACACAATGCATCTAATAAAGTAGATTTGCCAGCTCCCCGTAGCACCTGAAATCGCAAATATTCCTGCCGAGTTCAACGGCTCCATTGCAAAATCAACTTCTACCGCTCCTTCTATCGAAGTAAGATTTTTCAATCGTATCGCTAATATCTTCATTCTTCCTCCTCTTTACGTGTAGCAGCCAGATAGGCTTCCTGAAACAAGTCCGTCAACTCCTCAGGCATTTCCACCTGATAAATCTTTTCAAATGCAGATTGAGCGATCTGCAACGGAGACATTTCCTGTAATCCTCTTTTCCAATTCTCATTTTCCTTCTCTGCATTTCCCGTTTCATTACGATAAGTAGAGACAATACGCGCCAACCGATAATTTTTTATCAGCCAATGCTTCCTCAACTTCCTGCCGGAGCATTGGCTCCGGTTCATCCAACAACACTTTTACCTCCAGATAAGGTGCTGCTCCTTCCGTTACCGGCAACTCTTTCAAGATTTCCAACACAATTTCCGGAGACGCAGGTTCTCCATTCGGCACGCTCATCAAAGGTATTAACCTCGGGCATTCCACCCGCATTATATCTACCGCACACCCTCCGTCGAAAGTCACTTCCACGACCCCGTGATGATAATGCTTCTCTGCAAAAAGACATCGGAATGGGACTTCCGGCATATCTCACATTCTCCCTGCCGGATACGCGTTGCGCCTTATGAATATGACCAAGAGCCGTATAAGCAATTTGTTCGGAAAATGCATCAGGTGACACACATTCCAAACCACCAATCACTGTACGTTCGCTATAATCTTTCTCCGCAATCTCCGAACCGATAGCCTGTAAATGGCCGATAGCAAGTATAGATTGATTCTCTTTCCGTCGCTTCCATAGCCTTTGCGCGTATAAAGCTCCCGGACTCCCTCCGCATACGGATTACCTTCTGTCGGGACTGTCGGATAATCTCCCTGCCGCAAAAAAGGAACTGCCATACAAAGCAATTCCACCTCCCCGTCACGGTTCTTTAACTCAACCGTCAAATGATCGTAATCAATTTCCCCATCGTCCGACTTGCGTACTACCCCCCGAACCTCCGTCCGCATCGCTTGCAGCAAGGGTAAAGGAGCTTCCAACCGCGCCGCAGAGTCATGATTGCCGGCAACAATCACAATCTGAAGAGTGGGATTCTCCGCCGTCACTCGATAAATAAAATGATAATACAGGCTTTGAGACGCAGCAGAAGGATTGGAAACATCAAAAAAACGTCTCCGGCTATAATCAGTGCATCAATCTCCCTTTCACGAATTTCTCCGGCCAGCCAGTTCAAAAAAAAAGACTTCATGTTCACCGGCACGGTCATACCCGAAGAAAGTTTGCCCCAAATGCCAGTCGGCAGTATGTAATATACGTATCATATTTTTGTAACTATCTCATATAATAAGATACAAAAATAGTACAATCAAAAAGATTATATCGTATCCACCTCTCTTTTTTACCAAATAATCATGTATATTTGCAGGATAAAAATCCAACCCTATGAAGATACTGTATTATATTTATCAAATTTGTATTGCTTTGCCTATTTTATTGGTATTGACTATCCTCACGGCAATCGTCACTATCGTAGGTTCTCTCGTGGGAGGAGCTCACTTTTGGGGATATTATCCAGGAAAAATATGGTCACAATTAATTTGTCTTTTTCTATTAATTCCTGTAAAGATTCGTGGACGTGAAAAGTTACACGGCAAGACATCCTATATTTTCGTACCTAATCATCAAGGTTCATTCGATATTTTCCTTATTTACGGATTCATCGGAAGAAACTTCAAGTGGATGATGAAAAAAGCCTGCGTAAGCTACCATTTGTGGGTAAAGCCTGTGAAAGCGCGGGACATATCTTCGTAGACCGTTCGGGACCGAAAAAAGTGTTGGAGACCATTCAACAGGCTAAAGCCTCGTTGAAAGACGGTGTTTCTCTGGTTGTTTTCCCCGAAGGAGCACGTACTTTCACAGGACACATGGGATATTTCAAGAAGGGAGCTTTTCAGTTAGCGGATGATTTACAACTAGCTGTTGTACCTGTCACCATTGACGGTTCGTTTGAAATCCTGCCACGTACCGGAAAATGGATACACCGCCATCGCATGATCCTGACAATTCACGATCCTATTCCTCCCAAAGGAAAAGGAATGGAGAATATCAAAGCTACTATGGCCGAAGCCTATACTGCCGTAGAGAGTGCACTTCCGGAGAAATATAAAGGAATGGTAAAAAACGAAGACCAAGACCGATAATATATGTATTATATGTGGGCAGACTCCAGCATTACTCTACCATGATACAAGGCTGTATCGCGGGCTACGTATTCATCAACTTTTCTATTTCAGAAAAAGTCGTATTAAAATCACCCGGATCTCCCTGACAAGAAACCGATAACACAGAAATAAAAAAGAAAGCGGCGAATACACTAACAGTCGTTTTCATTTTATCTGGAGCTTTTGCACAAATATACGAAAAACTCGCCCGATTATGGATGGATTCAGGAAAAATAATGTAAACTATTGGGTTTTCAGGGAGATACGCAGCATTATTCCGCATTTGTAAACGTGTGCTTTGAAGCTGTTTTTTGAATAGTTAAGCGGAAAAATTGCTACCTATCCGTTGCCCATTCCAGTTGTATGGAGTTGTTTGAAAATCCTTTTTGCTCCGACCATAAAGAACGCAGTTTTATCATTTTGGCTTAGCGAAGGTACTTATTTTTTTTGAGATATGAAAAATATAGGTTCCGGAAGTCAATGGTGATAGCTTTGTCTATGTTTGACGATATTTTACATGCCGATGATTAACTCTGTCTCCGTTAATTTTGCAAACAATGGAACAGATTATGAATCAAACAGATGTAAAGGTTTCGTTCTACCTTAAAAAGAGCGAGGCGGATGCCAAGGGAAATTGTCCCGTAATGGCACGGCTTATTGTCGGCAAGTACTCTGAAAAACAGCATTCAGTGTTAAGGCTTCGTGTGCCACAGTCTTTGTGGTTATCTGGACGTGCCTGTGGGAAAAGCGCTGCGGCCCGAGACATAAATAACAGGCTGGATGAAATACGTGCAGCTGCTTTCAGTATCTATGCGGAACAATCCGCAAACCGTGAAGTTGTTACTGCAGAAGAAGTAAAACACCAGCTTTTTGGGAATGGCTTCGGAACAGGAAACCTTGTTAAGCTATTTTCAGGCTTTTCATGAGAAATTTCGAGAAACGTGTTGGGATTAACCGGACGGAAAGCAGCTTGAACGGTTATCGAAATTCCTATGATCATCTGGTTCGTTTCTTACAGTCACAATACAAGTTGTCAGACATTCCTTTTGCAGCATTAGACCGTTCTTTCATTGAAAAATTCGATTTGCATTTGCGTACGGAATGTCATTTGGCTCCAGGAACGATTGTAAATCTTACTGTAAGGCTGAAAACAATTGTCGGAGAAGCGATTGCGGACGGTATCATTACAGCGTTTCCTTTTGTGGGTTATGAACCGACGCATCCGCAATCGGAACAAAAATATCTTACAACAGAGGAATTGAACAGAATCATGACCACCCCTTTGCATAGTCGCACCCTTTATCATGTACGGATTTGTTTTTGTTTTCCTGCTATACTGGTATTCCTTATAGCGATATGTGTATGCTGACAAATGAGAATCTTTCCCTTGCTGAAGATGGCATTTGGTGGATTAGGAGTTCACGCAAGAAAACCGGTGTAGATTTTGAAATACCGCTTATGGAATTGCCGCTTCATATCATTGAAAAGTACCGGGATGTGGCTCCTGAGGGAAAGCTTCTTCCTATGTATTCCAACAGTTCGTTGAACCATTATTTGAAACAGATAGCCGTACTCTGTGGCATAGAACGCAAAGCTGGTCTTCCACGTGGCCCGTCATACCTATGCGACCGAAATCACCCTTTCCCATGGTGTACCACTTGAAACGGTCAGCAAGATGTTGGGACACAGCAGAATTGGTACTACACAGCTTTTATGCAAAGGTTACAGACAATAAGATAGATACAGATACAAAAAGCATTGGATAAAAAAATTGCTGAGAGGTTTTCTGTAGTTATTTGATAATGGCAAAAAATAGGATTATGAAAAGAAATACTGATAATATGGAAATCAAACGTCGCAGTACATTTGCGATATTGTTTTATATAAACCGTACCAAAATCCGTAAAGACGGAACATGTCAGCTGCTGTGCAAGATAAGCATAGATGCCAAATGGGGAACAGATAGGAACGAAAGTGTCTGTCAATCCTGCCGTTTGGAATCCGGAAAAGGGACGGGCTGACGGCCGCAGTGAGAATGCTATTACCGTCAACCGGGCCATTGATGATCTGACAAAAGAAATCAAGGAGCATTATAGGCGGATTAAGAACAGTCTGGGATTTATTACGGCAGAGCAGGTAAAGAATGCTGTGATGGGAGTCGGTCAGAAACCGCTAACTCTGCTGGCTCTTTTCAGAGAGCATAACGAGGAGTTCAAGAAGCGTATCGGGGTGGATCGGATAAAGGAAAGTTATGATTCCTACTTGCGCTCATATAAGCACCTTTCTGCTTTTGTGCAGGAAAAACGTGGTATAGAGGATGTTCTTTTACGGAATCTTGATCGTGTTTTTTATGATGACTTTGAACAGTTTCTCAGGACGAACAGGAACTTAAGTCCGAAGACAGTACATGAACACCTTTATAGACTGAAGAAGATGACTATGAGGGCTGTCAGTCAGGGAACAATACGCCGCGATCCTTACTGTCGTCTTCATCCGGAATTACCCAAACGGAAAAGTCGTCATCTGAAATTGGAAGATCTGAAGACACTGCTTACAACCCCGGTCGAGAAGCCACAGCTTCAGTTTGTCCGAGACATGTTCATTTTCTCCACCTTTACCGGACTTGCCTATGCAGATTTGAAAAGACTGACTGTTAATGATATTATACAATCTGAGGATGGTTCGTGGTGGATTCATATCCAACGTCAGAAAACAGGGACATTGTCTTCTGTACGGCTGTTGGATATTCCGTTGAAGATAATTGAAAAGTATCGGGAACAGCGTCATGATGACAAGGTTTTCAATTTATACAAGCGTGAGTATTTCATTATGCTTACCCGTAAGTTAGGTGAGGTATACGGTTTTGAACTCACATTCCATAAGGCGCGACACAATTTCGGAACTCATATAACTCTTTCAATGGGCATTCCAATTGAAACGGTCGGTAAAATGATGGGCCATATGCGAATTGAAACTACGCAGCTTTATGCTAAAGTCACCGACAAGAAAGTAGATGAAGACATGAAACGTCTGAAGGCAGCTGGTCTAAGCCAAACATCCGGCTTATATGAGGAGGATATTATAGTAAGGAAACAGAGACGAAAATCCCAAAGCCAGCTATCAGAAAATAAAGAAACGACCTTGTAACGAGGCCGTTTCTTTTTGCATTGTTTCATACCCATCGCTGTTCTTCCCTGCATCTTTTTATATGCGTCGTCAAGAACTTTCTGTATGTCTGACTCTTTGTAAAGGGCTTTTCCCCTGCACAAGGTAGTAAAGGTATCACACCGAGGGTCCGGTATTCCTGCAAGGTACGCCGGCTTACTTTCAACAGGCTTTTTGAAAGTTCCTCGTCCGTGAGGAAATAATCACTGTGGAATGCGGGTCTCGGAGCCGTCCTTATTGCGTCTATCATACGCTCCATGTTTTCCAGCCCTTTGAAAATAGTATCAATCCGCTGGTCCTTTCTGTCTATAAGATCGTAACTCATGGCTTTCTTTTTTGTGGGTGATAACTTGATTCCAACATGTTTTGCACATCTTCCGGCTTGTAGAAGAACTTGTTCTTGACCCGGGTGAAAGGCAACAGCCCTTTCTCACGATATACCTGAAGCGTTCTCTTTGATATGCGGAGAATCCCGCATACCTCCTGATTGTCCATCCATTTTTTCAGTCCTGCATCTTTGGCCGGATTGCATATACCAGTGACTTTTTTCTCTATCATGCTGAATCGGACAACCAGTTCGTCAAATGTCCGTTTGTCTATACATATAATTTCCATACTGCCGTTTTGTTAGAATTGAATACCGAGTTCCTTTTTAATTTTTGCCGGAAGTACCTTTCCTTTCCTGCTCAGGAAGTCCTGGACTTCCGAAGCCTTGTAATAGGTACGTCCGTCAATCATGTAGTAGGTGACGAGTTTCTTCTGGCGGTAGCGTGCAAGTGTACGCTTGGTAACACCAAGGAGCTCGCACATATCCTGGTTGTCAAGCAGCTTGTCACCCTCAAGAGCGGCCGTCTGCCTGTTCATGCGGTTCAGCCTGTCATCTATCCTGTCAAACCGTTCCATTATCTGATGGAGCATCATCTGGAATGTCTCCCCTGTTTATCTGTATCATAATGAATTCTGTTTTTAGTGTAATAATTCCATTTTTACACCGTGTTGCGCAACAGGTTTCATTATGATATAGGCCAAAAAAACATAGACCAACGGAACATATCGCCACATAAAAGCATGACAAGTCATTGAGTAATAGGAAAATAAAAAATCAGCCCCATAAAAATGAGACTGATGGAAGTATTGCAAATGCAATATGTTGCAATGCCTTATTGCAATGTCTTGCAATAAACCAGGCGACAAATTCCGTTTTTGAATGTTTTGGATTTTACGGTTTTCCACTCTCCACGTGGCAGATGTTTTGAGACGGATTTATGGTTCGGACGAGTGGAAGGAAACAGGAAAATGATCATTTCATCTATGAGATGATAAACTGAGAGACCACGCAAAAGTTCTATGCTTTCTTCGTCATGTATCTCGGCTTGATAAAGGATGGATGGGTCTGACATGTCTTTCTCGCACATGAAATCCACAAGCGGATAACCCGGATAGAGCCGGCGGGTACATTTGTCGCGCCCGTATGAGAATCCGTCCTTGTCGTCTCTCATCCATTGTAATAAGGGGTCGTCTTCCGCCGGAATGGAACCGTCTAATGTCATTGCTATCAGAACCTGTAACTTGGCCATACCTTTTTTCCTCTAAATGAAAAGCGTGAAACTCACGCACTATCAGGTAGAGGCTCTGGTAAGCCCATTGTAGAATCATGCATGAGCTCACGCTATAGGACATAGCATAAGCTACACGCAAAAGCCTCTACAATATCAATTTACCAGATTTCTACCTGAGACGTCTTGCGACTTATGTTGTAATGTTCGGCAAGGCTTAAAGCAATGCCGATATTTTCTCCTTATGTTGTGACTGTCATTCCTATATTACAAGGATTTCCAATCATATGCAAATGTAGGCATTTTATTCCAAACAGAAATATGGAATGACGGTTATTTGTCATTCAATCCATATTTTTTTCATTTTCCGATATAGTGTGGACGGATCAATATGCAGTATGCCTGCTGCTTGTTTGCGACTCCCATGGCTGGTTTTCAATGCCTGTATTATCGAGTGTTTCTCTTCCGCATCGTTTTCAGGAAAAAGATTGATTTCCTCGGTCGCCGCTTCCAGTTTGATATTCAGGTCGGCGGTTTCAATGAGCGGCTGTTTAGCCATAAGTACCGCCCTTCTTATCCTGTTATGCAGTTCCCGTACGTTCCCAGGCCAGCGGTAAGAGAGAAGCAATTGTTCCGCTTCAGAACTGAAGCCTTCTGTCGGTCTTTTCAGTTCTCCGGAAAACTTTTTTCTGAAATGATGAGCCAAAGACAGAATGTCATCGGGGCATTCATGCAAAGGAAGGCAGGACAATCTCAAATTCGCATAGCCGGTGGTATAGGTCTTCCCTGAACCGTTTTTTCTTGTATTGCAAGTTGGAGATCTTCATTGGTGGCGGCTACAATTCTTACATTAGCCCGCTTTTCTTTGTTACCACCTATTGGGATGTATGTGCCTTCTTGCAAAACCCGCAGCAGCATGGCTTGGACGTCCAGGGACAAGATCCCTATTTCATCCAGAAAGAGTGTTCCGCCTTTTGCCACTTCAAAATATCCGTCCTTGTTGGCGTCGGCACCGGTAAATGTTCCCTTTATGTGCCCGAAAAAGAGGGAGGGTGCAAGCTCCTTGGGTATGACTCCACAATTCACGGCGACAAACGGCATATCCTTCCGCTCTCCTATATAGTGGATACGCTGTGCAACCGATTCTTTTTCCGGCACCGTTAGGACCAAGTATAAGCACAGAAATGTCAAATGGGGCGACTGTACTGACCAGATGTTCGACCTCCTGCATCTGAAGGCTGTTTCTGGGGAGCAAATCCTTGTTCTTGTCGCATATCACAGATTTGGGACGGAAAATATCTTTCAGTTGTCTTTGCAATTCGTCCATCTGTACCGGTTTTGCCAGATAGTCTTTGGCTCCCAGTTTTATGGCTTGTACAGCATCCGGTACTGAGGCATATCCGGTCATGATAATGAAAGGGATATCCATCCGTTCCTTCCGCATCCATTCGAGCAAAGATATACCGTCCCCTTCCGGCAGGCGTACGTCGGACAGCACAAAGGTCGAAACTTTCTTTCTTGAGCAGTTTTCGTGCCCCAGGTTCATCTATTGTTATCTCTGCTTCATAACCGGATTTTTCCAACCTTTTTTTCTGTTGCCCGGCAAGCATGATGTTGTCTTCAACTATCAGTATTCTGTATTTCATTCATGTTTTCATTTAATTATGTCCGTCCATTTACGATAATCGGCTTTTTGTCTCAGATATCAGCCGGTCTATTCTTCTGACAATTCTTTCCACATCATTGCGGAATGCTGACTCATCCGTATCTTCCACATACTCTTCATAGCTGTACGATTCCAGCTCATGGGCTATTCCCAATTGCTCCCACATCGGGTACATCCTGTGCAGAGTTTCCCATATCCGCTTCCGGTCGAGTTTCTTTTCCTGACTCAAAGAATCCAGCAAGTCAGAACTGTTCCTATTGATTCCTCTATAAGAGTCTCCCAAAGTCCAGCGTTCGTCTCCTGTAGTGACATACAGAGCCTCGAAATCTGGAGAATGATTATCCATTGTTCTGTCCTGTCCAATGAGTGACGAGAGAAATTGAGCAGGTCCCTTGTATAGAACGGTTTGTGGATACAGCCGGCAAATCCGGCTTGAATATAGCGGTCTGCATCGCCGTCGTTACGGGGGCGGTCATTGCAGCTATGGGAATTGTCCGTGAATTTCCTATGTTGGAAAGGCGTAGCAGATGCAACAGGTCAAAACCTCCCGTACCACGCATCTGTATATCGGTCAGCAATAGGTCGTATTCTCCGGTTCTCAATGCCTTGACCACTTCCTGTGCATTGGTACAGGGCTCGGCATGAGATACCGTTCCGTTCCATCATTTCAACTGTGTTGCGCAATTGTATCGGATCGTCATCGACTACAAGAACCCGCCGAGGAAGTCTGAGGTTTCCCGTATAAGTTTCTGGCTTGTCTCTTGCAGGCTCATTGGTCTGCCTAAGCGGAATTTCCACCTTGAATTCGCTGCCTTTACCGATCTGGCTCGAAACAGAGAGTCTTCCTCCGAACAGGTTCACCAGCCCTTTCGTAATGGAAAGTCCCAGTCCGAAGCCTTCTGAATCCAAATCAGGAGCAGCCCGTTCAAAAGGGCTGAAAAATGCGTTGTGTTGTGTTCTCGCCCATTCCTATCCCCGTATCTTTGACCTTTACTGAAAGAGTATCTTCTTCATAACTTGCCAGAAATTTGATATAACCTGTACGGGTGAATTTTACAGCATTCTCCAGAATGTTGACCACTATCTGCCTTATGCGGTCTGCATCGCCAAGGACGGTGATGCCGCACCCCATAAAAAGCCTTGTCAAACATCAATCCTTTGTCGTTCGCCTTGCGTGTGTATTCTTCAGCGATACTTTCCAGAAAGGATTCAAGATGGAAAGGAATTTCGTTCAGGGTTTCTTTAGCATCGTCAGACGGGAGAGGTCAAGCAGGCTGTTGGCAAGCCGGGTGATATGACGGGATGATTCAAGGATGTTTCCGAGATAGGCATTGCGGCGTTTCCGGTCACGAGTATCCATGGCCAGTTCAGCACTGCCACTGATGGCATTGAGAGGTCCTCGTATGTCATGGGAAAGTGTGATGATTATTTTCTTGCGCATGTCGGAGAGTGTACGGTTTTGTGTTGCCGTATCTTCCAGTTCAGCCTTGTCCCTTTCCCCTGCGGTTAAGGTCACGCATGATGATAAGGTGCGAAATGATGAGCAGGATGATGGCCATGCCGATTACTCCTGCCATTAAAAAGAACGACATTTTCTCTGCTTCTGCCATTTTTAACTCTCTTTGTGAGAAGGCAGTCTGTGCCTGTTCGTCAAGGTCGTTTATCAGCTTGTTCAATGTCCTGTTCAATTCCCTGTTGTGCATACGCAGGCTGTCGGCATAAATGTCCATTTCGTTCGCCTGTCTTTGATGTATTGCTATCAGGGCTGTCGCTGAAATCATGAAGTTCTTTTTGGGATGGCATTACTTGTATTTCTTCTTTTTTCCCGAAGAATCCTGCAATCCCTTTTTTCTTTTGTTCTATGGTACGGATATGTGTTGCACGCCTCGCCACTTCCGGCAACTGGTTTTACCAGCACGCTGTCCGCTTCAGTTCGCCGTTCAAACATTTCCATTATGTGCAGCAGGTGTGTCTCCTTTTCGGCAAAGCAGAGCACGAAGAGTGTCTATCTGTTCCGGGCGTACATATTCACGGCAGTGTCGTTTAAGCGAGTTCAACAAACTGTCGGCTTGAAGTCGGTGGTTACGATAGTACAGATAGTCCGCTTTGTTCCAATTTACCACACCCTCACCCAATGTGGCGAGCCCCGTAATACGGCGATGAGCCGTGTTGATACCACGACGTACAAGGTTTATGTTTGCCGTCTCTGCCTCAATTTCGCGCATCCGCTGCCGTTCATATATCAAAATGGCGGCCATGCTACCGATGACCGCCATAAGTATGGCATAGCCGAAAAATATTTTATATCGCAGTGACACTGTTTGTTTATGAAACAATATAATTGGTTAACTAAATCTCCAATATCACAGGATAGTGATCCCCACCCATCATATGATATCCTCGTACACTTGTTTTTAGCTGTAATCTGCTATCGATAAGGAAATAATCTAATTCTCGACCTGAAAATATGTGTTGGCATACCACAACAAGCAAAATTAGCACTATTTCCCGGCCTACTCCTGGTACCTGTGGTCATTATTCTTAAATTATCTGATAATTCGCTTGGCGTTGAATTCATATCTCCGCCAATGATGAAAGGAGATACTGCATGCGTACTAAATCTCTTATATCTCCTACAGCACCAGACCCAGATTCGCAATGAAGGGTATAAATGTTACATCCATTATAATTTAAACAAATTGCGGATCGGCCTGTTCCTGATATCAGATAATGTATTGATGCTACAAAATTCAAATCCGCAATGATACAAGTATTACATCTACAATTATAAGCACCTGCATGTTCTACCACAATATAGTGGTATCTACAACTATGTTGTGCAGGCAGTATGAAATTACCACATTCTTGTATCATAACGACATTACATTGTTCTATTGTTAATAGATGATTCAATATATTTAATTTAATAGCATCATTAAGAGGATTTCCTTGGGAATTCCATGTACAAATTTTCATATGGCTGTTTTTAGATGTTTGATGCATTTATTATGTTTTCATAATAATTGTTATCAAATTTGAACGGGACTTTATCCATCCCGTTCTATATGTTTATACTCTATTTACTGCTTTCTGTATTTATAGGCTCGATACATGAAGCCATTATATCCATCAGTTTAGACAGACCTTCGGTCTGCGGCTGCTGGCTGGCCGAAACATGTATCTGGTATTTTGCCGTTTGGTTGGTCATGCGGGTGTTCTCACGGGCGGTCGTGACTTTGCCGCTGATTTCCGCATTTATAAACCAATGTTTTGCAGAAGCTTTTGCCTCTACTTCTGCGTTGGTAGTGCTTTTTACGTTTGATGTATCGGTAACCTCCATCTGGAAATCGACATCCACGCGATCTATAAGCAGGGCAGGAATAGGCACCAATCCTATAAACGGAGCCTTTACACTTTGTGACATTGTTGTCATTTTTCCATTCTGCTGTATCGGTCTTTTAATATCGAATTCCAATACACGAGCTTTACCTCTTCATCAAAAGCAATTTTCTGGTAGAAATTCCATGCTGTCGCTGCCAATTCCTGTTGTGCTTCGGCTGCTGCAATAAGCGGAGCTGCAATCAGTTCCCGCATGGGAAGCCCCTTGAATTGTCAGTCACGTTTGAATCTGCTTTAAGAACCGGAGAAGTTCCGTTCTATTTTGAGTCTCTTCCAATGCAGCGGAGATAATCTCTTTCGCTTGTCCGCTTACATTTTCTGCCGCATATTCTTGTTGCCCTTGGTTCTAATATTTCTTCTGCCATAACATTTGAATTTTGAAATTGTTAGATGTTTTTTACAAAATCGTCAATGATTCGGGAAATACTCTCCGGAGTCTCCTGAACCTTAAAATTGACGCAAACCTCCATGACATCATCTGTATCCGGTTTTATGTTGCTCATCTGCATCTGGAGATTGGCTCTGTGCGGACTGGATAACAATAAGTTGTTTTCCGGAATTTGTGATTCCACGCTTCCGACCTTCGCCTTGAACTTTATCTGCACATTATCCATCGCAAGATAATGATGGGATATCAAGGCTATAAGTGGAATATCAATAGTCTTGTCTCCAACCATGATTTTTTTGATTGGAACGTATTTGCGTTATTTGCATTTGTTCCTTCAAAAAGTCTGGTCAGATTTTGTATCTGATGATTCTGTAATGTATCTTGTGCACAGTTTACGGCGTACTGCAAACCATTCATAATATCAGAGAATGAATTGGTTTGAACCACTGTCCGGCTCATCGTCATTATTTTTTCTTGTCTCTGTGAAAAAAAGTCCCATGTTTTTAATTTAATTACTTGATTTGTTGCCTTTAATGAGCACCAATCTTGACAATGTCCGGCTTACAGCTTCCATATTTACACTGGAGACTATATTATTATTGACAATGCCTTGATGCCAAAACCAATATGGTGGATTCTCCGTGTGTTCCATCACGTCCTCCTTTCTTTATTGGGGTTATACTTCGGTTCATTTCCGTTGCGGGCGGAACTTTTTCCGCCCGACGGTTTACATTGCTTACTCAAGGTAGGCAATGCTCCTTTAAGTTCGTAACGCCACTTTGAGCCTACGGTCTGCAAGGCGCGGTTCATGGCATCAACGGCATTCTGCCAGGTAACGTAAGTGCCGTCCACCTTCGTGGCTTCGGTGCTTTTTTGTTATTGTAGCCGATACCTTGTTCATGATTGTTCTTCCAATAGCAGGCGGTCACGGTGGTGTAGTTATCTCCCCAAAAAGCCGCCGATATGTACATTGCCGGTGCTACTACCTGTACTGGTTACGTTGCCCGTGGCATAGCAGGCAAGGACGCTGCTTCCTCCGTTGAATCCCACCAGACCGCCGCCAGAGAGATTCTTTGGGGAGTCTATTTCTAAGGTTACGTTGCCTGTGGCATAGCAAGCGGTCATGGGGTGGCAGCCCCATTTTTCTGACCTGCCACGCCGCCGACATCGACCGTTCCCTTCACTGTGGCCGAGGAGCTGCATCCGGTGATGGAACCGGCCTATTGAGCACCCACCACACCGCCGACGCACTTCGTGCCGCTGACGCTGCCCGACACCGAGCAGTTTTCAATGGTGCCCCAGCTAAATCCTGCCACGCCGCCAGTATTGCCAAACATGTGATTGCTTGTTATCTGTATGCCTTCCATCACCACGTTCTTCACCGTACCAGCTCTATTGAGATAGCCGAACAGACCCACAAATTGGTCTTTTGTCGTAACGGCCAGCCCCGTGATGGTATGGCCGCCGCCGTCGAAGGTGCCGGTGTATGAGTTGTCGAAGCTTGTGCCTATCGGCGTCCAGCCTTTGCCCGTCAGGTCAATGTTTTTGTCGAGGGTAATGTTAATGTCGGTCTTACCTCCGTTCACTAATTTGGCTACATTCAGCAGGCCGTCGGCGTTATAGACCGTGTAGCTGCCGTTGCCCTCTATGGTATAGCCCGGGTCTTTTGCCGCAGCGAGGGAGACGGTGTAGGTATATTCACCGCCCGCCTGCCAGTCGGTAGCATTCTTCATCTTATAAACGAAGGTCTTGCCGTTAGTGAAGGTGCAGGTAATAAAGGCCGTGCCAGCTGCCACACTTTGCGGGGCGACGATGGCGGTGTAGGTGTTGCTACCCTTGTCATACGGGACGATTATATCCGGGTTGTCGCCTTCAGTGGAGAGGCCCGTCAGCTGCACGGATGCCAGCCCCTCGGTGTAGTCCGTCAGAACGATGGTCACCCGCGCCGTGCGGTGGGTGAAGCGGAGCGTGGGGCTGCCGTAAGTCACCGTCTGCCCGTCGGCTACGATGAGGTCGCTGCCCTCAAAGTCTTTCTGGGTACTTTGGTTGGCTTTTACCTTCACCGCAGGCGGAGTTGTCTCGCCAGCGGTGTAGGGCCACCACGCCGTGACGGTGATGTTGTTGTGGTTGGTCCAGTAGTACGAGTCGGTGGAGGTCAGCGTGGCGCTGGTGGGGTCGACGGTGGAGGGCGTCACGTTGTATGTCTTCACCGTGCCGTCCATCATGACTGCCACACTCTGCACACCCGTCCAATTGCCGTCCGCGGGGGCACGGGTGGCGGCGATGGCTGTCGCGGCTGGATTCAGCCCCGTGGCGGTGAAGACGATGGGGGTGCCTTCCGCCCCTTCCGGTAGGAAGCCCGCTTCGTCCTGCGTGCAGGCGGCGAGTGAAGGGCGAGCGCTGCAAGTGCAAAAAAAAAATCTTATCTTCATTATATCTGTTGTTTTTTATTACTCTGGTTCTTTCCGTTGCGGGCAGAACTTTTTCCGCCCGACGGTTTACTGCTTCCTCAAGGTAGGCAATGCTCCTTTAAGTTCGTAACGCCACCTTGAGCCTGCGTTCTGCAAGGCGGTGTTCATGGCATCGACGGCTTTCTGCCAGGTAACGACAGAGCCGTCCACCTTCGTGGCTCCGGTGCTTCTCCTATTGTAGCCGATATCTTGTTCATGATTGTTCTTCCAATAGCAGGCGGTCAAGGTAATGTAGTTATCTCCCAAAAAGCCGCCGATATGTACTTTGCCAGTGCTACTACCCGTACTGGTTACGTTGCCCGTGGCATAGCAGGCAAGGAGGCTGCTTCCTGCGTTCATTCCCACCAGACTGCCGCCAGCGATATTCTTTTTGGGGTCCATTTCTATGATCACGTTGCCTGTGGCATAGCAAGCGGTCAGGGTGGCACTCGAATTCGTCTGACCTGCCACGCCGCCGACATCAACCATTCCCTTCACTGTGGCAGAGGAACTGCATCCGGTGATGGAACCGCCTATTTGAACACCCACCACACCGCCGACATACACCGTGCCGCTGACGCTGCCCGACACCGAGCAGTTTTCAATGGTGCCCCAGCCAGATCCTACCACGCCGCCAATACTGCCGCCATATATTTGATGGCTTGTTATCTGTACGCCCTCCATCACCACGTTCTTCACCGTACCAGCTCTATTGAGCCAGCCGAACAGACCCGCATATTCGTCATTTGTCGTAAAGGTCAGCCCCGTAATGGTATGGCCGCCACCGTCGAAGGTGCCTTTGTATGAGTTGTCGTAGTCTGTGCCTATCGGTGTCCAGTCTTTGCCTGTGAGGTCAATGTCAGTGTCGATGGTAATGTTAATGTCGCTCTTACCTCCGTTCACTAATTTGGCTATATTCATCAGGCCGTTGGCGTTATAGACCGTGTAGGTCTTGGTGTTGCTGTCGTAGATGTAGCCCAAATCCTCGGCTGCGCCGCTCTCGCCGCCGCCGTCAACCCAGCTGCCGATGGTGCAACCCTCTAACGTCAAGCCGGTGGCGTTCACCTTAACGGTATATTTATAGCGGCTGCCCGCTTCTAATACGACGTTGTTCTGCGGACGGAAGTAGAAGGTGCCGCCGCCGAGTTCCACCTTGACGAACGGTTTGCCTGCCGCAACGGTCTGCGGGGCAGTCAGTGCCTCGTAGGTGTTGCCGCTTGCGTTGTAGGTCTTGATGGCGGTCGGGTTGCCGTTATCGGCGGACAGGCTCATGAGGCTCACTGTGGCACCAGCGACGCTCGTGAATCCCGTGCCGGGCTTCAGTTCGATAGTCACGCGTGCCGTGCGGTGGGTAAATTCGAGTCGGGTTGTTAAATTCCACCTTCCGGTTCTCAGCAGAGATGAAGTCGCTGTTCTGGAAGTCAGCCAATTTACTCTGGTCTTCGGCCACCTTCACGGCAGGCATCTGTGTGATGTCAGCCTTGTCGAAGGGGCACCATGCCGATACGGTAATCGGGTCGCGGCTGGTCCAGTAGTACGGGGCGTTCTCGCGTGAAAGCGTGGCACTCTTGAAATCGGTAGAAGCCGTAACGGTGTATTCCTTTACCGCATCGCCCATCTTGAGTGCCACGGAAGTGACGCCCTGCCAGTCGCCGTCCACAGCGGCACGGGTGGAATGGGCTGCCAGCGGCGTTGCTTCTACGGACAGTCCGGTGGCACGGATGACGACGGGGTATTCACCTTCGGGCAGACGGTTATCGTCAGCAAGTTCGTCCTGCGTGCAGGCGGCGAGGGCGAACAGCAGTGCGGTGGCTGCGGGGATAAATAATCTATGTCTCATAATTCTTTATTCTAATCGATTAATTATTAAAATCCTACAGGTCAGCACCCACATCTCCACCGTCTATATCGTTCCACTTTGCAATGGTGGCTTCGCTGACTTCAAGGACTTTGTTGCGTACCTTGACGGTATAGGTATAGTTGTTGCCCGCCAGCAGTGCGCCTTCGGGCATGGTGAGTGTGGCATGATATTCCTGACCTTTGTAATTCACAACCAACGGCAGGGATGCAACTGTCTGCGGGAAGAGGATGATCGATGACGTGAGATTGCCGTCTGCCAGATTCATGGCCAGTTCTCCGGTCTGTACTCCGTTGTCTGCGGTGGCAATACCGTCGGCCGTGTTGAACGTACCGGTGAGTAACAATCCGTCCAGCGTGTAACGTTCAGGCTTGACCACGCTGAAATCCACGCCGTCGCCCGCCTCGAAGGTAAAAGGGTTATCTGGCTCATGCGGTGGTGGAAGGAGTTGTCTTCACCGCCTTTGGCGGTTTTGTCGGTAAAGCTTACTACCGGGTTGTTTTTGTCTCCCGTGGCTCCTGAAGCAAAGAGGAAGTCGATGGCAGGCTTGTTTTGCTGCGCCGTGGCATCGGTCGTGGCTGCGAGGATGCCTCCCGTCGTGTTGTACGGATAGTAGGCGCGGAAAGTATGGGTCTTTGTATCTTCGATATAGATAACCTTTCCTTCTGCCTCAAATTTCCCGTTTTTCAGGATGAAAGGCACGTTGCCGTACTGGGAATCGTTGCCGATGTCGGTGATGCCGATACGGTCGCCGCCAGTCCAGGTGGTTCCGCTGGCGCGGGTGGCGGGGGCGATGTTGGCGGTAAACTGGGCGGCCACGGGGTCACCGTTCAGGTTCTCGTTGTCGTTGTTGCAGGCTGCCAGTGCGAGGGCGAGCGTTGCAAGTGTAAAAAATCTCGTCTTCATTATATTAGTCATTATATTAGTTTAATTCCATTTCAATATTTGCTGCACCTCAGCAAAATCAAAGCAAGCTTTGCTCCTGCGTTCGGTTTACTAATTATTTACAAATCGGCATTTACATCATCACCTTTCACTTCTCCCCAGCCGTTGATTTCGGCTCCGTCCACTTCCATGCCTTCGGGAGTCTCAACCAGCGTTCCGCCGAGGGTCAGCGATTCGCCCTTTCCGGTGTTGAAATCCTTGAGGGCTTCCGTAAGGTCGCTTTTCAGCGTGGTGGGGGTCGGGTTGCCGTCAGCATAGCGGATTTCACCCCTCAGCAGTTGTTCCGTTCCGGTCACACCCAGCAGCCGCACCGTGGCTTTCCACTTGCCGGCATCGTCACCTTCGGTAATCTTGGTGAAGGGCAGCACGACGTTCGAAGCGGCTCCGTAGGTATCGGTAGCGAAATCGAGAGTTCTGGCTGCACCCGTCAGATGGGCAACAATCTCCGTGATGCGTCCGGCGGCATCCCCCGTCGGTTTGATGATAAGCGTCAGTTCGCGTACCTGCTGCTTCATTGCGGCGGTCAGCGGATAGTCCTTGTCTTTCTCGATGCTCACCTGTTTCGTATAGGTGAAGAACCATCCCGGGGCATTGTTCACAAAGGCATCCGTGCCTGCCCGGTTTCCCGTGGCTGCGGCAATGGTGGCGGTGGTACCATTTACCATGATTCCTTCAGCAGGGTTCCACACCGCAAGGGTGTAGCTGCCCGGAGCAAACAGATGGTTGGGGGCATGGGTGGCGGAAGTCTCCGTACCCGTATAGTCACCCATGGTAACCGTCCATGTGGTAGGTATGTCGATACCCTCACCGCGTGCCGACCAGTCGGCTGTCACCGCAATCTTCCCATAGTCGGGATGCGGCGTGTCATAAAGCGTGTCCTTCACGCAGGAAGAGAGCAGCACGGCGGCTGCCATTCCTACCATATTTATATATTGTCTTGCTTTCATACTCTATTCCTCCGTATTAGAATAACTTCCATACCAATGTCACACCGGCGTTGATGGGGCCACACCAATTTTTTGTCTCGTTGCCACAGCGCACGCGCACACCATCGATGACTTCATATTTTTCGAAATCGGCATTCAGGTAGCCCAAACCGAGGTTGAAATCAAGATCTAATGCCTTGTTTAGTCGCAGCTGATAGCCGGCGGTGATGCCGCCACCCATCAGGTCGCCCTGCTTGCCTGTTTCGGAAAGCCTTTTGTAGTTGAACTGTCCAGCCTTGAACATCGCGCCCAGATGCCAGGCTTTCTTCTCACCCATATAGTAACGTACTTCCGGAGCCACTTCCCAGAGTGCATAGCGGCGGTCTTTGTCACTCCAGGCTCCAAGAAGTCCACGAGCCGTTTACGGCAATGCCCCACGATGGACAGATGCGCCATTCCACGCCAAGATCTGGTGTCAGGGTAGCCCAGCGCAGCAGGTTGGCACGCAGGGAGAGATGATAGTCGGTTGGGGTTTCCAATGGCATGTCGGTAAGTTTATTTTGGTGAGCGGCTTTCTCAGCTTCTGCCTTTTCAGCGGCAAGTCGGGCTTCTTCCGCCTTGCGCTGCTCTTCGGCAAGCCGTTCCTGCTCGGCACGCTTCTCGGTTTCTAAGCGTTCGGCTTCCGCCTTGCGTCGTGCTTCTGCTTCCGCATCCGTCACGGCTGTTTCCTTTACCGGTACCGTCAGGCGCACGGTGACAAAATCACCCTCTGTCACATGATTGCGGGTAATGAAGTTTTCTTCCTTGATTTTCGCTCGTGTAATCAGTTCTGATTTCACACGGTTGGCACGAATCTTCGCTGTTGCAAGGTTCTTGACTTCACTGCTCTGCGAATTGCAATATCCGTCAACCAATAGCGGCAGTTTGCCGTCAAGAATTGTTGCTTTGTTGTTTTCGATACATTCCAACAGGCGGGCAAGTTCCGTGTCATTGCCATTCCAAGGCACGTAGAACATGTCCTTCTGCGGAACGAAGCGGAAGGTGTAGGTCGTGTCTGCTTTCTGCTGCGCAAAAGCCGGAAAAGCTGCCGATGCCAGCCACGAAAACAAAATGAAGAATAGGATTCTTTTGCTCATTTTTTATATGCTTTTTAAATTTCCAATCCAGACTTAACATACAAAATAAGCGAAAAGATTTAAATTCAGCCCGATTCTTGCCTATAAAAAATGTCTCAATTGTCAGAATCGCACATCTTTGTGATTTAGAACATTTTGGTTTTGTCGTTCAGACTATTTTTTTGTCGTTTGGTCTATTTTCCCCATCCACACACACCGTATTATTCCGCCTCTGTTTTCCTCCATTTGACAGGGGTACAGCCTGCATTTTCCTTGAACAGCCTTATAAAATGGCTTGGTGACAAAAAACCGGATTTCTCGGAGATGTCGGCTATCGTCAACCTCGGATATCGCGCAAGGAGACGTTTCGCATATTCTATACGAAGTCCGATAATCCAATCGCGGAACGACATGTCATACGTAGTTTTGATGTACCCGGACAGGTAGGTACGGTTGGTATGAAGCACATCTGAAAGCTCCTTTATGGTAAGGCCGGGCCGGATATAACCGTCCGCATCGATCCAACCTTTGATTTTTTTCGCTATTTCGGCATGGAAAAAAGGAGTATCCTGCCTCTGTGCCTGTTCCCGGTTTGTGGTGTCACACAGGTCTTCCTCTTCAGAAGTCATGCCATCTTCCATCGCGTTTTCCACCTGTTCGTAAAACAGCAGATAGTTCAGATAGCAAAGGAAGAGATAAATGTAAAACGGTACCGATGACAGAATCCAGATATAGACGTATTCATCAGGCAGGAATGTCAGCAGTCCGCATCCCACCCCGAATGTGACAGCCCAGTAGGTGAAAATGGAAAGCCATTTGATATAGGCACCGATGTCGTCCGCACGGGTGTCATCGAAAATGCGGATGACCCTGTGATAGGCCCGGAGAAGCCTTTACGGGTCAGGAACAGCCCATAGATAACCAACCATGTGGCCAAGGCAAACATCACCGTTGTCTGTAAACCACCTTTTTGGTAACAACAGCAGAACGATGCCGGAAAGGATGGAAAACAGTATCCATAGACAGATATGCGTCCGTAACCGACATTTGGTGATATAAAGCGGTCAAACAGAGTGGTGAGGGCCGAACTGAACAACCAGTAGCACAAAAAATAGGTGGACAGGTTCATCAGGGATGGCGGCATCGGTATTCTTGAACCTGATTCCAAAAAAAGAAATGTACCGAATAGTTGGCGGCAAGTAACAGTATGGCTACCCCCATAATTCGCCGGGAACGCAGATAATTATTGAAAAATGGCTTTTTCCGGGGCTGGAGCCAACAAAAAATAAAAGCCGAAGAACAACATCAACGGTAGCGCAATACAAAAGTGAATAACTGTATATAGATGGTTCCATTTTTATTATGCCTAACTATTTTTGAATGCAAAATTAGCGAA
>VOFK01001376.1_pt1 | contig 88099 bp, 90 predicted proteins | sample 5384121 | NCBI WGS metagenome assembly VOFK01 (sample SAMN12384730, study PRJNA508395) | human gut metagenome | isolation source: healthy gut J | host: Homo sapiens
CTGCCGGAAACGCATATAATCAATGGACAGTTGTTCTACACTCTGCCGTCAACAGCAGAGACCCCATCAATAACAGACAATAGTGATATTTGGTCATAGTCTTTGGTTTTGTTCTTTGGAGCTTAAAAGTACTTTTTAGCTGAATACCCAAAAGCTGGAACGAATAAAAATGTGATAATGGTAGGAGAAAAAGTGATAGGGTGATAAAAAGATACCTGACGGTATCATCTTATCACCCTATCGCCTTATCATTTATAGCGCTTTGCTTTATGCATTCCGTCCGTGGCGGTTTGTATTTCTTACCGCTTCCGCAAAGGACAAGGATCATTGCGTCCTACGGTCTTCTCGGCACGGATAGGTTCGCGTCTTGGTTGTTCACGTGTATCTTGTGCCGCAGCGGCCTGCTGGTTCGGGTCATTCAAATCAACCTTCTGTTCGCGATACTTGCTCATATCCTGTGTTGTTCCGGGCCGGCCTGGCGCACCGGCTTGGCGAGGGGAGCCTGGGGGAGCCTCAGGGGCTTCAGCCGGAGCCTCTTGTACCGGATTTGTCCACGCATTAAGATAGAGATGTCTGATTATTAATCTTATTCACCATGGCATCAAACAAGTTCACAGATTCCAGCTTGTAAATCAGCAGCGGGTCTTTTTCTGTTCGTAGCTGGCATTCTGTACGGAATGTTTCAGATCGTCCAGCTCGCGCAGGTTTTCTTTCCATGCCTCGTCGATGACGTGCAGCAGGATCGACTTCTCAAATGATTTCACCACCTCCTTACATTCTGTCTCATAAGCTCTCTTCAGGGTTGCAGGAGATGTTGTACATACGTTTTTCCGTCTGTGATGGGGATAAGTATGTTTTTCGTACATGTGTCCCTGCGTTTCGTATACTTGTTTGATGACCGGATAGGCTATCTGTGCCATACGTTCTGTCTTGCGTTTGAAGAGTTCCATGGCAGCGTCAAAAGTTCTGTCTGCCAATTTTTCTTTCTTCTCATTACGGAATTCCTCTTCGGTGAAAGGTACTTCCATGGCAAGTGTCTGGAGCACATCCATCTTGCAGTTTTCGTAGTCGGGCGCTTCAATGGCATTGGCACAACGGTCCCAAATCATGTTCACGATATCCATGCCGATATTACGTTCGCCCATCAAAGCGTGGCGGCGTTTGGTGTAGACTACTGTACGTTGCTTGTTCATCACGTCGTCATATTCCAACAGACGCTTACGGATGCCGAAGTTGTTTTCCTCAACTTTCTTTTCTGTGCACGTTCAATGGACTTGGAAATCATGCCGTGTTCAATCATTTTCACCTTCTTTGAAACCCAGTTTGTCCATTACACTGGCAATGCGGTCACTGGAGAACAAACGCATCAGGTCATCTTCCAAAGATACGAAGAATACAGAAGAACCCGGGTCGCCTTGACGTCCTGCACGACCACGTAACTGACGGTCCACACGGCGTGATTCGTGGCGTTCTGTACCGATGATGGCAAGACCGCCTGCAGCTTTCACTTCCGGACTCAGCTTGATGTCGGTACCACGGCCGGCCATATTGGTAGCGATGGTTACAGCACATTTCAAACCGGCAGTAGCCACAATATCCGCTTCCTTCTGATGCAGTTTGGCATTCAATACACTATGTTCAATCTTACGCATGGTAAGCATTTTGCTCAACATTTCAGAGATTTCAACAGAAGTGGTACCCACCAGTACAGGGGCGTCCTGCTGCCACCATTTTTTCTATCTCTTCAATGACTGCTTTATATTTTTCACGTTTTGTCTTGTAAACGCGGTCATTCATGTCATTACGGGCAATGGGGCGGTTAGTCGGAATAACCACTACATCCAGTTTGTAGATGTCCCACAACTCGCCGGCTTCTGTTTCTGCCGTACCGGTCATACCGGATAGTTTGTGGTACATACGGAAATAGTTCTGTAATGTAATGGTGGCAAAAGTCTGGGTGGCAGCTTCTACTTTCACGCCTTCTTTGGCTTCGATGGCTTGGTGCAAACCGTCAGAATAACGACGTCCTTCCATGATACGTCCCGTCTGCTCATCCACAATCTTCACTTGGCCGTCAATTACCACATATTCGTCATCTTTCTCGAACATGGTGTATGCCTTCAACAGTTGGTTGATGGTATGCACACGTTCGCTTTTGATGGCATAGTTGGTCATCAGGGCATCCTTCTTTTCAAGGCGCTGTTCGTCTGTCAGCTCTGTTTCGTTTTCCAAGGCAGAGAGTTGCGCTGTGATATCGGGGAGTACGAAGAAAGTGGGGTCCTCTACATTGCTACTAATCAAGTCTACGCCCTTGTCCGTCAAATCCACGCTGTTCATTTTCTCTTCGATAACGAAGTACAGCGGGTCAGTCACCTCGTGCATGCGCTTGTTGTTCTGCTCCATGTAGATTTCTTCGGTCTTCAGCATACCGGCCTTGATGCCTTGTTCGCTGAGGAACTTGATGAGTGCCTTGTTCTTGGGCAGGCACTTGTGACTGCGGTACAAAGCGAGGAAGCCTTCTTCCTGGTCTTTCTTATCGTTTGATGCAATCAGGCGCTTGGCATCGGCCAGGTATTGGGTAGCCAGTTTTTTCTGAGCTTCTACCAGACGTTCCACTTGCGGGCGGAGCTGTTCGAAGAGTTGGTCATCGCCTTTGGGAACCGGTCCGGAGATAATCAGCGGAGTACGGGCATCATCAATCAATACTGAGTCCACCTCATCGACAATGGCATAATTATGTTGGCGTTGTACCAGGTCTTTGGGGCTGATAGCCATGTTGTCACGCAGGTAGTCGAAACCGAATTCATTGTTTGTACCGAACGTGATATCTGCCAGATAAGCTTTGCGACGGGCATCAGAGTTGGGCTGGTGCTTGTCGATGCAATCTACACTCAAACCGTGGAACATGTAAAGAGGACCCATCCATTCGGAGTCACGTTTTGCCAGATAGTCGTTCACTGTTACCACGTGCACGCCGTTACCAGTCAGGGCATTGAGGAATACCGGTAGGGTAGCTACCAATGTCTTACCTTCACCGGTTGCCATTTCGGCAATCTTACCTTTATGTAGAACCACACCACCGAATAGCTGTACATCATAATGTACCATGTTCCATACAGTATCGTTACCACCTGCTATCCAATGGTTCTGGTAGATGGCTTTATCGCCTTCGATGCGTACAAAGTCTTTAGTGGCAGCCAGTTGGCGGTCAAAATCGGTAGCTGTAACCACTATTTCTTCATTTTCAGAGAATCGTTTGGCTGTTTCCTTTACAATAGAGAAAGCGGTGGGTAATACTTCGTCCAGCGCTTTTTCATAAATCTCCAATATCTCTTTCTCGATTTTGTCGATTTGGTTGAAGAGGTCTTCGCGTTTTTCCAGTTCGGTATCTTCAACGCTGGCTTTCAGTTCTTCCACTTTGGCGCGTTGTTCGGCTGCCGAATCGTGGATGTAGGCTTTCAGTTCTTCTGTCTTGGCGCGTAGGGCGTCGTTGTCGAGTTTGGCTACTTCCGGGTAAGCGGCTTTGATTTTCTCCACCCACGGTTGTATTTCTTTCATGTCGCGTGTGGATTTGTTGCCGAAAATCGAGCTTAAAAATTCATTAAATCCCATTATATATTTGTTTTTATTATTATTGCTGAGTTAGTTGAGCGTGCAAAGTTACTGATTTCTATACAGATTATCCAGATTTGCACAGATTATTTTTAGAATCAAAAGTCAAGGGGAGATGCTGTACTTGCATTAGGGGCGCGGATGCGCATTACACTAAGGTAGGGGGCAATGCGGTCAATACTGATGGGGGTACGGATGGTTTCAGCCTTCATTCCTCCTCCCAATAAAATGAGGGGAGCAGGAATATCGGCCGTACGTACTACACGGTTATCAGTACTATTTTCCTGCATGATAGTCCAGCCCGGGAGTATTTCAATGAGCAAATCGCCAAGCGCTTGCGATGAAAACTCATTGCGTATACGTTCTATTTGCGGTGACCGGGGGGCCCAAAAGCAGGCGATGAGCTGAATATACTTCGCTCACGCCACTAAAACTGAACCAGAAATTCGGCAGATTTTTCTTGAATTTCAGTCAGGCTCAACTTTGTTCTCAATAAGTTTATGGTTGAGATAGATTTGTTGGTCATAATAGCTTCCACATATTGTCCCTCGCCATAGGGATGCCATGAGGTACATGTTTGGCAGGGCGGCACAGCGGTTCGGGTAGAATTCACCACCCCGGTATCCGGTATACGCCCGGGTCGGCTGCTTCCGGGTCGGCATAGCCGGTGGAGGTGATGCAGAAAAGTACGTTGTGGAGCCCAACTTTACGTTCTATGAGCTCTAATAAAGGAAGCTATACTACGGTCCAGTCGCACGTAGGTGTCTTGCATTTCCATGGCACATTCCTGCGTACTTCGGTGGTTATAATTTCCTGCGTAGTAAGTCAGCGATAATAGGTCGGGCACGTCATCTTGTCCGATAGTGCTCTTATTTAGCAGCTCTTCGGTCAGCAGGTTGACTTCCTCATTGATGAAAGGGCTGGTTATCAAGCGGCGGAACTTGTTTGTCCGTTCACCATCCAGCTTGTATTTGAATGGCTCGTTGCGCCATTCGGGCAGAAATGTATAGTTGGTAAAAGGAAGTGCAGGTGTCCATACCATATCCTTGATACGGTAGTCAGGAGATTTCCGGTCGTTGTATTGGCTCAGCCACCACGGAAATTCATTATAATAAGTCGTACTGCACCATTTTCCGGTATTGTTATTAAGCCAGAAAGCACCGTTCCCCGCGTGCCCGGCACCCAATATGGCGGCATCGCGGAAAGGCGCGATGGCATAGACCAGACCTTTGTTGCGGGTAGCTATTTTCAGCTCGTCGGCAATAGTAGAGGTCAGTAATTGGGAGGGGGAAGTGCTTTCGTCGGTATAGTTGCCCATGAAGTTGGGGTCTTCTACACAGTTTATGGGGCGTAGTGTACCTGCATCCAGCCACTGCTCTGCAATGATGCCGTTCATGGACGGTGTTGTCCCGGTATAGATGGCGGCAATGGCCGAGGCTCGGTCCGTTCCGCAAAAAGGAAATTCTGCTTGACGGAATACTTTACCTTCACGCAGTAAGCGCTTAAACCCCTTTTCTCCGTATAAGGACGAAAATGCTTCCATATAGTCTGTACGCAACTGGTCAATGGTCAATGTTACCACCAGCTTTGGGGAGGCAGGCAGCGGTTGGGCTTGCAGACCACTGAATGTAAGTGCGAGTATGGAAGTTATCAGTCCTTTTTTCATTACTTTCGTTTGTATGTTAGAATGAGGTTGCTTGCAGAACGTATCAGCAAACACAGTGCCAAAGGTAATACTGCTGGCGGAATTCTCTGCGGAATTATTGTCCAAAGCCCTATAAAAAGTGTTAAAACTGCAAAATCAACCAGCATATAGCGGCTTATTTCCCTTTTTCGTACCTTGGATAGCATGAATGGAAGGCAGAAAAGGTGAAATGGATGGAATACAAATAATATATAATTGGGACTTACTGCCGGATGCTGTGAGAATAGTGCTAAAAATGCCAGTATACATCCAGCCATTCCGGCAACCAAGAAGAGTATGAGGTCTATGCCCCAGAGAGTCTTCCCTCTTCGTATGCCGTAAATGCTGATGCCTGCTACAAGTATCAGTAATAGCGAAGCCGACTGCATCGGTGTGATGCCTCTGCTGACGAAGTCGGCTGGTGTTTACCCGTTATTACGATTTTTTTCTTATTTAGCAACCAGTGGGGGTGGTTGGCCTTGTTTGTCCACAATCTGCGCTTTATTGAAATCGTCCTGCATGTAGAAGGGGACGAACATTGCCAGCCGCCGGTTGATGGGCTCCTCTGCTTTTGCTGCCCATGCATAGGTCCATGCCGAAACGTGACCACAAATGGCCTTCACTGTATTTATGCAGCAAATCCCTGAAAGAGATTCCCGTACTGTTAGCAGTCATATTGTCAGCGTATTGCAGTGAGTGCCGTTGATGGCACGCTCTATCTGGTCCCGCGGGCGGGTGGCACAATTGTCGTAGAAAAATTGTAGCGGTATACTCGGTTTCAGGGCGGTAGTTTCTGTCAATAGTGCTATCAGGCGTTTTTTTTCCTCTTCTGTTAGGTTTAACGTTTGTTGCCAGACATCGCGTCCCAGATAGTTGTATTCGGCGGCGAAATGCTCATAATCGGTTACTCAAGTTGATAATCCGTTTCTCCCAAGGCAAAACGGAAGATGAAGTTAGGGGCGTTGAAGTTGAACATGCCGTAATTGAAGACGGCGTCAATGCCACGTGTATAGTTCTCGTACCGTATGGCAGTGTGTCCGAATAGGGAATAAATCTCCTCCTGCAGCGCAAGTCAGTAGGCTGACGCGTACGGAGTCTGTTGCAGCAGTCTTTTTGCTGTTGTGTCACCTGGGCATTTGCTGAAGACAAACAGAAGAAAAAGATTGCTATATATATATGTATAAGTAGGCTTCGTTTCATGCTGCAAACTTACGGAAAAAACTAATATTATCCCAATTTGTGATTAGGAACTAAAGCGGTTATTCGCGTTATCCCGGTCATCTGTGTCCGAAGAATCTTTTTTAATTATGAACTTGATACAATTCTTAATTCGCATTATTGGTTGTTTTGAATCAACTGTCGAGTACGAGTGGTAGGTATTTTCTATTTACAAACGATACGGGTGCAAGAAATAGTGGTATATTGAACCTGCTTCAGTCGTATACTGAATGCCATTCAATCGTATACTGAATAGGGCTCAGTCGTATACTGAATGTAGCGCATTTAGCTGTATTGATAATCAGGAGGTTGTGGTATGATGTTGCGGCTTTAATAAATCTCAACAGAATGTAGAAGTGGCATTGTGGTTGTTTGGTGTGGATGTGAATAAGAATTCTTGTGCAGTTGTTCTTCTAATAAAGAGATGGTTTCTGCTGAATTTCAATATTAAGGTTGTATCTTTGCTCCGCTTAAATTTATGCAATACTGTGAATCTCATTATTTATATAGGAAATACAATCGCCAAGATGGCGGTGTTTGATGGTGGACGTATCGTGGAGGTGGTGTATGACTCAATCTGACGTTGGAACGGTTGCCTGAAGTATGCCGTACATATACGATTGAAAAAGCGATAGTGGCTACTGTCATTGATTTGAGTAGAGAGGTGTTGTCGCAACTGGAAGATATGGCTGTCCCCATTCTGTGGCTCAATGAAAAGACTTCTCTTCCGGTAGAAAACCTCTATGAAACCCCCGGACGCTGGGGTATGATCGTATGGCGGCGGTGGTAGGAGCCAATGAGCAATTTCCTGGCAGGGATATACTGGTGATTGATGCCGGTACCTGTATCACTTATGAGTTTATCGATGCTGCTGCCCGCTATCATGGCGGGAATATCTCTCCCGGCCTGCAGATGCGTTTCAAGGCGCTTCATCAGTTTACCGGACGGCTCCCAATGGTGGCTCTTGAGGGGCGGATGGTGCCCATGGGGGAAGGATACCGATACGGCTATCCGTGCCGGAGTACTGAAGGGTATTGAATATGAAATTTCAGGTTACATTACGGTTATGAAGCATAAATATCCTGAACTTTTTGTTTTTTTTAACGGGCGGGGGGATGATTTTTCTTTTGATACAAACTTAAAAAGTATCATCTTTGCAGACAGATTTTTAGTGTTGAAAGGATTAAATAGAATTTTTAAACTATAATAATGACAGGCTATAGACAAAACACTGTTAGTGCTCTTGCTCACGATATTATCAGGAGCGGCAGTCGCTCAAAAATAATACAAATTCTCCCTATACACGATATGGATATGGACAGTTATCTGAACAAGGCTCGAGCAACAGCAGGGCGATGGGTGGTATTGCCTATGGTTTACGGGACAAGTATCAGACTAACTTTGCTAATCCACCATCCTATACGGCGGTAGATTCGCTGACTTTTATCTTCGATGGAGCAGTCTCTCTACAGAATACAAATCTCAGTAACGGTACTCTGAAACGAAATGCCAAGAATTCCAGTTTTTGACTATATCACGATGCAGTTTCGTGCAAGTAAATGGGCTGCCATAAGCTTGGGGTTTGCTGCCTTATTCAAACGTTGGATACAGTATGGGGAGAATATCGGGAAGATACGGAATTTCCAGACAAAATCTACTACGGTAAGCCTATTCCGGGAGAAGGAGGCTTGCACCAGCTTTATTTGGGGTGCCGGTTTTTAAAAATAATTAAAAATCTTTCTGTCGGTGCGAATTTTTCGTATCTTTGGGGAGATATAACAAGAACCGCTGTGGTGGAGACCTTTCCGTCCAGTTCAAGTGTATTTCCTATTACAATACAGTCTAATGTGGCTGTAAAGAGTTATAAGTTGATTTTGGAGCGCAGTACACTCACCAGTTTGGGAAAAAACATGTTGCAAACGTTGGGAGTTGTCTTTTCTCAGCACAGATCTTCTGAGTAACGATGCGTACGAAGTTACGCAACGGTAATAGCAATACAGGGAGCTACTTCGGTAACTTAAAGGGATACTGTCGTTACTTTGGCATTCCGACAACATTTGGCGCAGGTGTGACTACGTGTACGACAAAACCGACTGACTGTAGGCGCGATGTAATGTTCCAGAATTGGAGTAAAGTGAGTTATATGAACAATGACGAGGCGTTTTGCGACCGTGGAAGAATATCCGTTGGTGCAAGTATCTGCCGAATCCTATGGGACGAAGTTATTTGTCTCATGTGAAGTATCGTTTGGGAGCTTATTATTCCAAACCTTATTATAAGATAGACGATTGTACGTGCCGCTGATGAATATGGCGTTACTGCCGGTTTTTTGGATTGCCCATACCGAGAACCCGTTCCGTATTGAGTCTTTCTGCACAATACGTGCGAACCAAAGGAACCCAAGCAGCGTTCTTGAACGAAAATACATTGCGCATTTGTATCGGGTAACCTTTAACGAACGTTGGTTCTTCAAGCGTAAAGTGGATTAATGGAAGTGAATAGACAAAAAATATAACAACTAAAATTTAAATACAATGAAAAATTAAGACGCTTGTGGCTGTCTTGCTCCTTTCGGGTGGGTGACCAGCACTTTCGCACAGACTGAAAATTGTAATTCGAACAGTAGTATCTCTCATGAAGCAGTGAGAGCTGGTAACTTTAAGGATGCATACGCTCCTTGTATGGCTGTATTGAAGGATTGTCCCACACTGCGGTATTACTATTTACAGATGCTCAGAAGATTTTTTAGTGGGTTTCTTGAGTCAGATTAAGGATAGAAATTCTGCTGATTACAAGAAGTATTTTGATGAGTTGATGGATGTATATGATTTGAGAATGAAGTACATTCCTGAATTCATTGGTAAGGGAATGAAGGGGTGTGCCGAAAGTGTGGCTGATGCCTTGGGTGCCAAAGCTGTGGATTATCTTCAGTTCGCTCCTGCTCCGGACCTTAATACGGCTTATAATTGGCTGAAAGAATCTTGTTCATGCTGAAAAGGGTGGTTCCAAAGGTGCGGTGTTGCACTATTTCCTGGATACTCCATGCAGAAGGTAAAGGCTGATGATAATCATACCGACCAGTTCTTCCAAGACTATATCGATGCTTCCAAGTATGCGGACGATGCTATCGCAGCTGAGACCAAAGAGGCAAAGAAGGCAAACCTGCAAGCTATCAAGGATAACCTCGTGGCCATGTTCATTCAGAGTGGGTAGCTGATTGTGAATCTTTGCAGAATATCTATGGTCCTAAGGTGGAAAATAAGCAAGACTGACTCCGCTTTCTTGAAGAAAGCATTGAATATTTTGAAGATGATGAAGTGTAACGAAAGTGAAGTTTATTTCAAGGCTTCTGAGTACATGTATCAGATTGACCCGACTGCCGATGCTGCTGTAGGCGTAGCATACATGTACTATAAGAAAGGCGACTATGACAATGCCGTGAAATATTTTGACGAAGCATTGGCTAAGGAAACCGATAATGACAAGAAAGCTGAAATGGCATATGCTACTGCTGCTGCCTTGATGCAGGCAAAGAAACTCTCAGGCAAGAAGTTACTGCCAAAAGGCTATCAGTTTTAAGGAAAACTATGGCGAGCCTTATATTTTACTGGCACAGCTTTACGGCTCCAATCCTAATTGGACTGACGAGCCTGCTCTGAATAAGTGTACTTACTTTGTAGTAATTGACAAGTTGCAGAGAGCCAAAGCTGTGGACCCTTCGGTTACAGAACGTGCTAACGAATTGATTGGTACTTATTCCCGCCACACTCCCCAGGCTAAAGACCTCTTTATGTTGGGTTACAAAGCTGGTGACCGTATCACTATCGGTGGATGGATAGGTGAATCTACAACTATCAGATAAAATCATGTTGCTACAACCCATCAACATTGTTTATCATAAAAATGCGAGCATAACCATTGTCCTTGGGGCAATGGTTATGCTTCTTTTATTTTCTTCGTGTTCCGGGAAGAAGAAGGAGCTGGGAGATGCCATTACCGAGCGTGACTCTATGGCAGTGATGGATACCCGCGGGGTGACTACACTGGTTTCTGATTCCGGTGTAACGCGTTACCGCATCAATACGGAAGAGTGGCTGGTCTTTGACCGGAAGAATCCTCCTTACTGGGCTTTTGAAAAGGGGGTCTATTTGGAGAAGTTCGACTCTATCTTCCAAGTGGAGGCAAGTATCAAGGCTGATACAGCCTACTTCTTTAATAAGGAGGAGTTGTGGAAACTGATGGGGAATGTGCATATACAGAATTTGAAAGGTGAGCAGTTTGATACAGAGCTGCTGTATTGGGACCAGCGGGCACAAAGAATTTATTCGGATGAGTTTATCCGTATCGAGCAGCCTGACCGTATCATTACGGGACATGGCTTTGAATCCAATCAGCAGATGACTGTTTACACGATTCGCAAGCCGGAGGGTATCTTCTATGTTGACGAGGAGACTGCCGCAGCAGACAGCTTTTGCAGACTGATACCATAAATTGATAAAATGGATACCGTTATTTTTTTATTGATAACCATGGCTTTCTCTGCTTTCTTTTCAGGAATGGAGATTGCCTTTGTTTCCGTAGATAAACTGCGCTTTGAGATGGAAAGGAAGTCAGGCGTCACTTCCGGTATCATTTCTATTTCCTTCGCAACCCGAATAACTTCATCTCGACCATGCTGGTGGGTAATAACATCGCGCTTGTCATTTATGGTATCTTGATGGCACAAATCATAGAGGTGAATCTTCTTGCCGGAATTATTTCCAATCATTTTGTAATGGTGTTGGTGCAGACTGTAATTTCCACTCTTATTATTTTGGTAACCGGTGAGTTCTTGCCGAAGACTTTGTTTAAAATCAATCCCAATCTGATGCTGAGGGTATGTGCCATTCCTTTATTCATATGTTATGTCATTCTGTTTCCTGTTTCAAAGTTTGCATCGGGATTGTCGTATCTGTTCCTTCGGATATTTGGGATGAAAGTAAACAAGGAGGCGTCGGCCAAGGCTTTTGGCAAAGTGGATTTGGATTACTTCATCCAGTCGAGCATAGAGAATGCGGAAAGTGAAGAAGAACTGGATGCAGAGGTAAAGATATTCCAAAATGCGCTTGACTTTTCGAATATAAAGATACGCGACTGTATTGTACCGCGTACAGAGGTGGTAGCTGTAGATCTGACCACTACATTGGAAGAATTGAAATGTCTTTTTGTGGAGTCGGGTATTTCCAAAATCATAGTATATGATGGAAATATAGATAATGTGGTGGGATATATTCACTCGTCGGAGATGTTCAGGAACCGGTGGACTGGAGGAATAACGTGAAGGAAGTGCCTATTGTACCCGAAACGATGTCGGCCCACAAACTGATGAAACTGTTCATGCAACAGAAAAAACGATTGCTGTAGTGGTGGACGAATTCGGTGGTACGGCGGGTATCGTCTCTTTAGAGGATTTGGTGGAAGAAAAATTTTTGGCGATATTGAGGATGAGCATGATAACACATCCCTATGTGTGTAAGCAGTTGGGTGAACGTGAATATGTGCTTTCGGCCCGTCTGGAAATAGAAAAGGTAAATGAGACTTTCGGGCTCGACCTGCCGGAATCGGATGATTATCTGACAGTGGGCGGTCTGATTTTTGAACCGTTATCAAAGTTTTCCCGAAACTGCATGAAGTGATTGAAGTGGATAATTTTCAGTTTAAAATAATCAAGGTAACAGCCACTAAAATTGAGTTGGTAAGACTGAAAGTCATTGAATAATTTCATTTAGGCGTAATTTTTTAAAGAATAAATGGATGCGTATTAGCATTTTTTTGTATCTTCGTGCGCTAAAATGAACATGTTAGAAAAAATAATAATAAACAAATAAATCATATTAACTAAAATGGCAACATTACAAAACATTCGGTCTAAAGGACCTTTATTGGTGATTGTTATTGGTTTGGCGCTGTTTGCTTTCATCGCAGGTGACGCGTGGAAAGTGCTTCAGCCACACCAGTCACAAGACGGAGGTGAAGTGAACGGGGAATCAATTTCCGCTCAGGATTTTCAAGCATTGGTAGAAGAATATACAGAAGTCATCAAGTTCTCCAGTGGCAACAGTGCATTGAGCGATGAGCAGACAAACCAAATCAAAGATGAAGTATGGAGAACATACGTCAATAATAAGCTGATTGAAAAGGAAGCAAAGAAACTCGGTCTGGTTGTATCGAAGGCTGAGATTCAGGCTATCATTAATGCCGGTGTGCATCCGATGCTGCAACAGACTCCGTTCCGTAATCCTCAGACCGGTGCGTTTGATAAGGATATGTTGAAGAAGTTCTTGGTGGACTATTCAAAAATGAATAAGGCACAGATGCCTTCACAATATGCAGAATACTATGAATCCATGTACAAGTTCTGGTCTTTCCTCGAAAAGTCCCTTATCCAGGCACGTCTTCAGGAGAAGTATCAGGCTTTGATTACAAAATCTCTTTTCTCCAACCCGGTAGAAGCTCAGGACGCTTTTGATGCAAGAGTAGAGCAGTCAGACCTGCTGCTTGCTGCAGTTCCCTATTCTTCTATCGTTGACTCTACCATCGTTATCAAGGATTCCGATTTGAAAGCTGCATACGACAAGAAGAAAGAACAGTTCAAGCAATATGTGGAAACTCGCAATATCAAGTTCATTGATGTGCAAGTTACTGCAAGTGCAGAAGACAGAGCTGCTCTCCAGAAGGAAATGGAAGAATACACCGAACAACTTACTGCCAATCCTTCTGACTATACTACCTTTATCCGTTCTACCGGTTCCGAAGCTCCTTATACAGACTTGTTCTACACTACTAAGTCTCTGCCTGCTGATGTGACAGCCCGTTTGGACTCTGTTGCGGTGGGTGGTGTGTTCGGGCCTTATTATAACGTATCTGACAATACCCTCAACTCTTTCAAGAAATTGGCTACTGCTGCCATGCCGGACTCTATCGAGTTCCGTCAGATTCAGGTAGTTGCCGAAGATGCTGAAAAGACGAAGACTTTGGCCGACAGCATCTACAATGCTATTAAGGGTGGTGCCAGCTTTGCTGAAGTTGCGAAGAAGTACGGTCAGACCGGTGAGCCTACCTGGATTTCTTCTGCTAACTACGAAGGCGCACAGATTGACGGTGACAACTTGAAATACATTACCGCTGTCACAACTTTGGGACAGAACGAACTGACCAATCTGGCGTTGGGACAAGCAAATGTCATTTTGCAAGTAACCAACAAGAAGGCTGTCAAGGATAAATATAAGGTAGCCGTTATCAAGCGTCCGGTAGAATTCAGCAAGGAAACTTACAGCAAGGCATACAATGAGTTCAGCCAGTTCATCGCTGCAAACAATACTTTAGAGAAAATGATTGCCAATGCGGAAGATGCCGGTTACAAGTTGCTGGATAGAGCCGATTTGTACAGCTCTGAACATGGTATCGGTGGTATCAGAGGAACCAAAGATGCTTTGAAATGGGCGTTTGAGGCAAAAGCCGGTGAAGTTTCTGGTTTGTACGAATGTGGCGAGAGCGACCGTATGCTGGTAGTAGGTGTTGCAAGTATTGTTCCTGAAGGTTATCGCCCACTGGCTTTGGTAAAGGACCAGTTGAGAGCTGAAATTCTCCGTGACAAGAAAGCAGAGAAGATTATGGCTGATATGAAGGCTGCCAATGCAACTTCGTTCGAGCAGTACAAGAATATGGCAAATGCTGTCAGTGATTCTGTAAAGCACGTTACTTTTCTCTGCTCCTGCCTATATCCCGGCATTGCGTAGTAGCGAACCTCTGGTAGGCGCGTACGCTTCTATTGCTGAAGTGAACAAGCTGAGTGCTCCTATCAAGGGTAATGGTGGTGTATTCGTTCTGCAACCTTATGCAAAAGAGAAACTGAACGAAACATTCAACAAGGAAACTGAAGAGGCTAACTTGGCTAACATGCATGCACGTATGGCAAGTTTTCCAGTTCATCAGTGACTTGTATATGAAAGCCAACGTAAAAGACCAACGTTATTTATTCTTCTAAGAATAGAAAACCCATATTGAAAAGCCGTCCGGTACTTCCGGGCGGCTTTTTCATTGTCTGTACATTTCATTTTCTACACTCTCCGTTGTCTTTGTGCAACTTTATTCCTACCTTTGCATTTTTGAAAGAGTTTTGTTTTAATGAAAAACGATATGCAGAAACGACCTCTATTGGGCTTGACGCTCGCTGAATTGCAGAATGTGGTGAAGAATTTGGGAATGCCCGGTTTCTCTGCCAAGCAGATAGCTTCCTGGCTGTATGACAAGAAGGTGGCTTCTATAGACGAAATGAGCAATCTTTCGTTGAAGCATCGGGAATTGCTGAAAGAAATCTATGAGGTAGGTGCCGAAGCGCCGGTAGATGCCATGCGCTCTGTAGACGGTACGGTGAAATACTTATACCGGGCAGGCGAGGGACTTTTCGAGGAAGCTGTCTATATACCCGACGAAGACCGGGCTACGCTTTGTGTCTCCTCTCAGGTGGGCTGTAAGATGAACTGCAAATTCTGTATGACCGGCAAGCAGGGCTTTACCGCCAATCTGACATCCAACCAGATTATCAACCAAATCAGTTCGTTGCCCGAAAGGGACAAGCTGACCAATGTGGTAATGATGGGCATGGGCGAACCACTTGATAATCTGGACGAGGTATTGAAAGCGCTGGAAATAATGACCGCCTCTTATGGATATGCGTGGAGTCCCAAGCGTGTCACCCTTTCTTCAGTGGGATTGAAGAAGGGCTTGCAGCGTTTTATTGGGGAATCGGACTGCCATCTGGCTATCAGCCTTCATTCGCCGATACCTTTGCAACGTCGCGAGCTGATGCCGGCAGAGAAGGCCTTCTCCATCACGGAGATTGTTGAATTGTTAAGAAACTATGATTTTAGCAAACAGCGCAGACTATCTTTTGAATATATTGTTTTCAAAGGAGGTGAATGACTCGTTACCGTATGCAAAGGAACTTCTGAAGTTGCTACGTGGGCTGGACTGCCGGATTAACCTGATTCGTTTTCATGCCATACCTGGAGTGAATCTTGAAGGGGCTGATATGGAAACCATGACTGCGTTCCGTGATTATCTGACTTCGCACGGTCTGTTTACCACTATACGGTCATCGCGTGGAGAGGATATATTTGCTGCTTGTGGCATGTTGTCCACTGCCAAGCAGGAGGAGAATAAAGAAGAATTAATATAAATTATTAACTTAGGTAGGGAGGATATTACGCATTCTTCGTAGCTTTGTGAAAAACTAAAATGATAGAGATATGAGAAAGCACTTGTTTTATTTGAGTATGGTTCTCGTACTGACGCTTTTTTCCGCTTGCGGTGGTGGTAAAAAGGGTGTGTTTACTCCGACCTCCAGCGGTCGTGCGTATGAAGTTCTGGTAGTGGTGGAGCCCGGCTTGTGGGAACGTCCTGCCGGTAGGGCGCTTTTCGATGTGCTTGATTCTGATGTTCCGGGGCTTCCCCAGTCAGAACGTTCATTCCGAATCATGTATACTGCCCCTTCCAATTATGATGCCACTTTAAAACTGATTCGCAATATCATTATTGTCGATGTGAACAAGGACCTCTATACCCAGCCTAAATTCAAGTATGCAAGGAATGTATATGCTGCTCCTCAGTCTATTCTCACTATTCAGGCACCGGACGAGGCTTCGTTCGAGAAATTTGTGGAGGAGAATAGGCAGGTAATCATCGATTTCTTTACCCATGCGGAAATGAATCGTCAGATTTCAGTATTGAAGGACAAGCATAGCGACTATATAGCAACGAAGGTGAAAAGCCAGTTCGATTGCGATGTATGGGTGCCGGGCGAACTGACATCTACCAAGGAGGGTGAGAACTTCTTCTGGGCAGGTACGAATGCAGCTACCGGCGACCAGAACTTTGTAATCTACTCTTATCCTTATACGGATAAGGATACGTTTACTAAAGAATATTTTGTTCATAAACGCGATTCCGTGATGAAGGTTAATATCCCTGGTGCCCGTGAAGGCATGTATATGTCGACGGATTCTCTGATGACCGATGTACGCCCCATCAGTGTGCAGGGAGACTATGCACTGGAGGCCCGCGGCTTGTGGCGCATAAAGGGTGACTTCATGGGCGGTCCGTTCGTATCGCATGTACGTTTGGACAAGGCCAATCAGCGTATTATCGTATCTGAAATATTTATTTATTCACCTGATAAAATGAAACGTAATCTGGTACGTCAGATGGAGGCTTCGCTCTATACCTTGAAACTGCCCGGCAGCAAGCAGGAAGGTGCGGAAATTCCGGTAGGCGTAACCTCAAAAGATACTACTAATAATAAGTAATAAAAATGGAAGACAACAAAATAAGAGTCGGCATTACACAAGGCGACATTAATGGTGTAGGGTATGAAGTGATTTTAAAGACGTTTGCAGACCCGGTGATGCTGGAATTGTGCACGCCGATTATCTACGGTTCGCCTAAAGTGGCAGCTTATCATCGTAAATCATTGGACTTGCCTACCAACTTCAGTATCGTCAACTCCGCCTCCGAAGCGGTTCCCAATCGCTTGAGTGTAGTGAACTGTACGGATGATGAAGTAAAGGTTGAGTTCTCTAAACCTGACGTTGAAGCTGGTAAAGCTGCACTTGGTGCACTGGAAAAAGCCATTGAGGAATATAAGGAGGGAATGATAGACGTGATTGTCACAGCTCCCATCAACAAGCATACCATCCAGTCGGAGGAGTTTGCCTTCCCCGGACATACGGAGTATATAGAGCAAAAATTGGGAGATGGCGAGAAGGCCCTTATGATTCTGATGAAAGATGACTTCCGGGTAGCATTGGTGACCGGACATATTCCCGTTAAAGAGATAGCCGGAAGCATCACCAAAGAACTGATACAAGAAAAACTGAAGATATTCAACCGCTCCTTGAAGCAGGATTTTGCTATCAGCGCACCGCGTATTGCAGTGCTTTCGCTGAATCCGCATGCAGGAGACGGCGGATTGCTGGGAACTGAAGAGCAGGAGATTATCATTCCGGCCATCAACGAAATGGCTGCTAAGGGTATGCTTTGCTATGGTCCTTATCCGGCAGACGGGTTTATGGGCTCAGATAACTTTACCCATTTTGATGGTATCCTGGCCATGTATCACGACCAGGGGCTGGCACCGTTCAAGGCATTGGCTATGGACGAGGGCGTGAACTATACTGCCGGCTTGCCGGTGATACGCACTTCGCCTGCTCATGGCACGGCCTACGATATTGCCGGGAAAGGAATCGCCTCTGAAGATTCATTCCGGCAGGCTATCTATGTGGCAATAGATGTGTTCCGTAACCGCCAGCGTGAGAAAGAGGCACATGCAAATCCGCTGCGCAAGCAATATTACGAGAAACGTGACGATAGCGACAAACTGAAACTCGATAGTGTAGAAGAAGATTTGTAGAATGACAAAAGCGGAAATACAACAAGTAAAATTACGTTTCGGCATTATCGGCAACAATGAAGCGCTGATGCGTGCCATTGATATCGCTATCCAGGTAGCGCCCACCGACTTGTCTGTACTGATTACCGGAGAGAGTGGTGTGGGAAAGGAGAGCTTTCCGCAGATAATACACCAGTACAGCCGGCGCAAGCATGGACAGTACATTGCCGTGAACTGTGGAGCCATTCCCGAAGGGACGATTGACTCGGAACTGTTCGGTCATGAGAAGGGCGCATTTACCGGGGCTATCGGCGAACGGAAGGGGTATTTCGGTGAGGCCAACGGCGGAACAATCTTCCTTGATGAAGTCGGCGAATTGCCTTTGCCTACCCAGGCACGCTTGTTGCGTGTGCTCGAGAGCGGTGAATTCATCAAAGTAGGTTCTTCTAAGGTGGAAAAGACCGATGTGCGTATTGTTGCCGCTACCAATGTAAACTTGACACAAGCCATTGCTGACGGACGTTTTCGTGAAGACTTGTATTACCGTTTGAACACAGTTCCTATTCAGGTCCCTCCATTGCGCGAACGCGGTGAAGACGTGGTGCTGCTGTTCCGAAAGTTTGCTTCGGACTTTGCAGAAAAAGTACCGTATGCCTGCCATTCAGCTGACGGAAGACGGCAAGCAAGTGTTGCTGGGCTACTCATCGCCGGGTAATGTGCGCCAGTTGAAGAATATCACCGAGCAGATATCCATCATTGAGACCAATCGTGAAATCAATGCATCCATACTGAAGGGCTATCTGCCTGAGCAGAACAATATGCAGCGCCTGCCTGCCTTGTTTGGAGTGAAGGAGGACAAGAGCTTCGGGAGTGAACGGGAAATTCTCTACCAGGTTCTGTTTGATATGCGCCAGGATGTAACGGACTTGAAAAAGTTGGTGCATGAGATTATGGCTGAAAGGGGAACGGTAGCCAATCCGGCGGTTGCCACATCTACTATACGCCGGCTACTCCGGCGGTGGTACCTCCGGTAACATCCAGTGTCCCCACCATTATACATCCTTCGGTAAAGCCGGTTACTCCGGTGGACGATGATTTCCAGGATACGGAAGAATATGTGGAGGAGTCACTCTCCCTGGATGAAGTGGAGAAAGAAATGATACGTAAGGCGCTTGAAAAACATCACGGCAAGCGTAAGAGTGCGGCTCAGATTTGAATATCTCTGAGCGTACGTTATACAGAAAGATAAAAGAATATGGATCGGATTAAAAAGCGGCATTTGCTTCCTTGTTGGTAAGCTTGTTATTTCTGGTGAATTCATGTAGTATGAAGTTGGGACTTGCTCCGATAAGCTCTATCGACTATACAAAGGTAAAAACGATTTCCATTGCCGATTTCCAGAACCGGGCAGAGTATGTATATGCACCGCTGGCAACAGAATTTAACCAGAAAATGAAGGATATGTTCATTCAGCAGACTCGCCTGCAACTGGTGAATTCCGGAGGAGACCTGGAAATAGACGGAGAAATAACCGGCTACAATCAATATAATGAATCGGTGGATGCCAGCGGCTACTCTTCGAAGGTGAAGGTGACGCTGACTGTCAACGTGCGCTACACCAATAACACGAACCATGAGGAGGACTTTGAACAGCAGTTCTCGGCTTTCCAGACCTATGATTCCTCAAAATTGCTGACCGAAGTGCAGGACCAGCTGATAACCTTGATGGTGAAAGACATTGCCGAACAGATTTTCAATGCAACTGTAGCTAACTGGTAAACTCATGACGCCTACCCATTTGCAACAATGGATTCAGCATCCCGAGACGCTGAATAGGGATACTTTTGTACGAGCTTCGCACATTGGTGGCACGCTATCCTTATTTCCAGTCGCTCCGTTTGCTCTTATCTGAAAAAACCTCTATCTGCTGCACGACATCAACTTTGGCGCGGAGTTGCGCAAGGCTGTGTTGTATGTGGCAGACCGTCGTGTGCTGTTTTTACTTTTATAGAGGGTGACCGCTATACTTTGAAATCCCGGAAGGTCTCGTCGCTGTTTTCCGGCGATTTGGAGAAAGAGCCGAGTGTGGACCGTACCCTTTCCTTGATTGACGCATTTCTGGCTACTGTTCCCGAAGAGCATTCACAGCATACGGAGCTGGATTATGCGGTGGATTATACGGCCTATTTAATGCAGGAAGAACCCGGTGTGGATGCAGAAGATGAGTCGGAAGTGCCTAAACTGCGCGGGCATGAATTGATAGATGACTTTATCCAAAAAAGAGTGAGTCTTCGGATGCCTCGGATACGAGAAGGGAGTTTCTTGTAGAGAAGGAGGAAGAGACTGAAGAAGAGGAAGAACCCTCAGTATCGCCGGTAACGGAAGAGTTGGACGATAGCTGTTTTACGGAAACTTTAGCCAAAATCTATATAAAACAGCACCGATATGACAAGGCGCTTGAAATTATTAAAAAATTAAGTTTGAATTATCCAAAAAAAATGCTTACTTTGCAGACCAAATCAGATTTTTTGGAGAAATTGATTATTAACGCTAAATCAAAATAACAAAATGTATTTATTATTAGTTATCTTAATGCTGATTGCATCTGTGCTGATGTGCTTCATTGTATTGATTCAAAATTCTAAAGGAGGTGGTCTGGCATCAGGCTTTTTTCATCATCCAACCAAATTATGGGTGTGCGCAAGACTACGGACTTTTGGAAAAAGCAACCTGGACTCTGGCAGCTGTCATGGTAGTCTTCAGTATTGTTTCTGCTTACACTATTCCTTCTTCCACAGGCAAGGGCGGTGATGTGATTCTGGAACAGGCGCAACAAGAAGAAAAAACTAATCCTTATAACATGCCCGTAGGTACAGAAGCTCCGCAATCGGAGGCCCCTGCAGCTACAACTCCGGCTGAAACTCCTGCTCCTGCAGCAGAAGCCCCTGCAGCAGAATAAGATAAGGATATTGCGGATGACTCCCGCTTGGAAAAATAAAGAAAGGTTGATACTGAAAAGGTGTCAGCCTTTTTTCGTTTTGATGAAGTATTTATTTACCTTTGTCAGCAATTTATGCAATCTGATTAATAAATTGAAATCCAAATAGTACAATGACAGAACAACTCAAACTTAAATTGAATGATTCAAGGCTACCCGTTGGGGGCATTGGTGATTGTTGCCTTCACGATGATGGCAGCTTATTATGTAAACGACGTGGTAGCACCGTTGAAGACAATGTTGGAAACGGACTTGGCTTGGTCGAGTACCGATTTCGGATTCTTTACCGGTGGTTATAGTTTTCTGAATGTTTTTTTCCTGATGTTGATTTGGGGAGGATTAATCCTCGACCGCTTTGGTATCCGTTTCACCGGAAAGCTGGCAACTATCCTGATGGTAGGTGGTACAGCACTTGAATACTATGCAATGACGGACTTGCCGGTGCCGACGCGACTTTATTCGGAATCAATGAAATATTTGGCTATAAAACGGGTGTGTTTGTTGCTTTTGCCGCCGGTTATTCCATTTTTGGAGTAGGAGCGGAGGTCGCCGGTATTACAGTTTCCAAAATCATAGCCAAGTGGTTTAAGGGGAAAGAGCTTGCCACGGCTATGGGGGTACAAGTCGCTTTAGCACGTATCGGTTCGCAAGCCGGTTATGCCGTAGCCATTCCTTTGGCCCGCGCTTTCGGTATTTCCACACCGGTGTTGTTGGGTTTGGTTCTGTTGTTGGGCGGTATGATTGCTTTCTTCATCTTTGCAGTGATGGACAAGAAGCTGGACAAACAGATGGAAGCTGCTGCCATTGCTGCCGGTACGGAAGATGAGGAAGAGAAGTTCTCTTTTAAGGATGTGAAGAATATTCTGGTCAATCCCGGTTTCTGGCTGATAGCATTGCTGTGTGTATTGTTCTACTCTTGTGTATTCCCATTCCAGAAGTTTGCTTCCGAGTTGATGATTATCAAATACGGTATCAATGAGAATGGCCGGTACATTTGCCGGACTTCCGGCATTGGGGGAGCGCTGATTCTGACTCCGGTCTTTGGTGGTTTCATTGACAAGCGGGGCAAGTCCGCATCTATCATGCTGCTGGGCTCGGCCATGCTGATATGTGTGCATTTCATTTATGCTATTCCCGATATAAACTATTGGCTGGTAGCTATTGTGCTGATGATAATTTTGGGTATCGCTTTCTCGCTGGTACCTTCTGCCATGTGGCCGGCTGTGGCCAAGATATTCCCGGTAAGCCAGTTGGGTACGGCATACGCATTGATTTTCTTTATCCAGAATATCGGTCTTTTGGGGTATTCCTACATTGATAGGGTGGGTGCTTGATGCCTATTGTATATCCGGCAAGAAACCAGATGGAACGAATATGTATGACTATACGGTGCCTATGTGCATTTTACCGGTATTGCCTGCTTGTCCCTTATAGTGGCTCTACTGCTGAAGAAGGCAGACAAAAGTATGGTTATAAGCTGGAAGAGCCTAATATTCAGAAATAATAGGAAAAGCGGATACCGTATGATGGAAATACCCGAAGGAAAAGTAAGTCTGTTGGACGCTGTTCCGGTCCGCTGTGGACATATAACAACCGAATGGGAAGGTGAGTGCGCCGTACTCGCCTACCCACGGTTTAAATACGAATGGATGCGTCGTTTTTTATTGCCGAAGGGGATGTCTCTGACATCCATGTGAGGCTGGAAAAGAACACGGTACAGCTGTCTGGAATCTGATAGATGGACATCGTACCGTGCGCGAAATCATCTCTCTACTTGCCAGGCACTTTGGGGAGGAAGAGAATTATATTCCCCGGGTCACCGCCTACGTAATGCAGTTGCGTAAGGATGGATTTATCCAGTTGACAATCCGGAATTAGAATTCCTTTATTCCCTATCCACTTTTATCAATCCTCCGTTGCCGTATCAAACAGCACTTTGATGGTAGAATTCTTGTTGAACAGTACCGGTGCGAGGTATTCTACGGTGCCGAATTGGGTAATGGGAAGTTGGTCGGTCAAACAATTTCTTATTGTTATACATCAATGTCACTTTGTGCCTTGCCCGGAAGGTTATAGGCTACACCGTCCACTTTTTTTTTGCCTTCCTCGGTGGCAGATACATCGGGACTTTTTGAGGTCGGTGACGCTGATATAATACGGTTCACCGGCAAAGGTCATTATTGGCCACCACTCCCAGCTTTCGGGGAAAAACGGAAAGCCACCTCATCTTTCATCTCTTTAGGCGTCAGCCGGATGGTGAATGTCTTGGGTTCTTTCTTTATTTTGCCCGAGAACATTTCCGTCATAGCCGTTTCCTGCTGGTTCAGATTGTCAAGCATCAGCTTGAGTTGGGCGCCGTCCTTGGGCATATTGTCTGCTTCGCCGCGCAGGAGGGCATTCTTGCTTTCGCGGATGCTGTATATTTCCTTGGCCACCAGCTCGGCCATCTTGGCACTGGAGTTGGACATCAGTATTTCTTCCGTCAGAAAACTGCGTGGGTCAATGCTGCTTTCGGTGGCTTTGGCTTCGGGCGTCTTGGCAGCAGGCTTACCGCTGAACGGAATGTTGATGGAGCGGACAATTCCGTCTTCGGTAAGCTCCATAAGGGGTGCTACGGTCTTGTCTTTCATCTTCACGAAATAGACGTTGTCCTTATCCGGTACACCGGCTATGCGGGTTTCTATCTTATCCAGTGTCCAGAACTCCTCGGGTTCGGCAGACACGTTGTTGAGACGACACAGATAGCGGTCGGCATATCTGTAAAAATTCTCCGGGGAGTGTAGGTATGTTTGGTGGCTTGCAATACGATTTCTATTTCTGTTTTGGGTAACATAAGTCACTCCGTAGTCTTTGCCACGCATCACACCGGTGGTTACGTCTGTTTGCGCCATGGCAGTGATAGACAAGAACAGAGCTGAGAGCATCAATATATTCTTCTTCATAATGTACATTCGTTTAGACTGATTTAGCTAAGGGACAAAGTTAATGAAGTTATCTTTGCTAAATATTGCTTTATAAATTATTAACAGAGCTGACGAACTGTACGCAAACCGGCATGTCGACTACAATGTCCTGATGAGTATCTTCCAAGAGTCCGGTAAATTTCGTTTCGTTTGTATACCTGAATGACATTGCTGTCGCGGCAGGCGGCAAGCGTGTTTACCGTTGGGCGTGATGTTGAAGTTGCGAGGGATGGATGCCGGTGGGCTGATAACCTACCTTTGCCAAGGTCCCATTTTCGGGATTCACGGCAAAGATGGCGATGCCGTCTTCTTTCAGACGGTTGCTGGCGTAGAGGTATTTCCATCCGGGACTGAGTGGATGTCTGCACTTCCACGGGCGGCTACGGTGTCGGCTGTGATAGTCTGTATCGTTCCAGGCAGCCGTCGTCGTAACTGAAAGGCAATGACCTTACCGGGACAGCCGCTCGGTGATGAGATAGGCAAACTTCCCGTTAGGGGCTGAATGTCAGATGGCGCGGGCCGGAATCGCCTCAATGCCAACGGCTTCCAGAGAAGCATGAGGAATAGGTCGTCGGGTGCATCACAAAGCGCAGGATGCGGTCGGCACTGAAGTCGGTGGCGAAGATATACTTTCCGTCCGGTGAAAAGACCGTGCAATGGATGTGGGGAGTGGCTTGCCGTATGGCGTCGGGACCGGTGGCAGAGCCTTTTTGAAAGAGCGTGTCGCAGGGAGCCAAAGTGCCGTCTTTCTGTAAAGGAAAACGGACATGGTTTCCACCGCTGTAGTTGGCTGTCAACACTTCCCCCGCCATTGGTGGCCACGTAGCAGGGGTCGGCGCCGAAGGTGGGGAACGGTGTTCGGCAGGCGCAGTTCTCCCGTTTCGGTCGAAAGGCAAGGGAGCTGAGGGCTGCTGTGCGTCGTTCATTTCACTGGACGGCATATAGCAAATTCGCCATCTTCCGAGGGGACGGGTAAGGGGTGGGCAATACCGCTGAGCTGAGCGGAACAGCTGTTCCCATCTCGATTAAAGCGGAAGGTATAGATACCCTTACTTGAGCCATTCGTGTAATTACCTATTAGCATGGCAGAGTTCGTCCTGGTCACCGTTAGTGCCCAACTGGAGAAAAGGGACACATGCTGTCAAACCTAATCCGAGCATACAGAAAAGTGTTTTCATTAATTTAATGTGTTAATGTTGCCAATATTTAATGTTAATAGTGGCTGCGCTCCATATGCTGCATGGTCATTGGTACATTAATATTGGCCTATACTATCACATGCTGCTTTAACTTTCGGCTGACGCAATCATCGTTCAGCACGATGCTGGAGGTCGCTGGCGGTAGTGCTGCTGAACAGATGAAATCAGTTTACCGTATTCGCTGACGGTGCCGATATACGGTGAGGAACTGTCCACCGCCCGAGCTGAGATTTCGAAGGTTGCCGGCGGGTTGTTGTCACGTGTAAAGGCAATGGCAACTTTATCTACCTTGGCTCCGTTCTTTGGGCAAGGTAATATAATCTCCCTTTATTTCCTTGCCATGCGGTATTGATTTTTTTCGTCGAGCACGTTTTCGGCATCCTCTGGGTTGGTGCTGGCGGCTTTCACACGCTTTGCTGGTTTTTGGGCTTCAATGGCTTTTTTGGCACGGGTCTGGTAGTCTTCTACGGTCAGCGTTCCGTTCAGGCGGATGTCTTCGGAAGAGGCGCCGGCCATGAGCACGAAGTCGCCGGGTTCCACCACCCATTTCATGTCAGCGTCCAAGCTCCAGGTGCTTGCGGTCGATGGTGAAGGACGCTCCCGGGCTTCGCCCGGTTCGGAGGTGGATGCGCTGGAAGCCTGCAAGATTCTTTTTTCGTAGGTGGTGATGCTGCTCGGTACGTCGCGATATAGAGGCTGCACTACTTCATCTCCGGCGTTTGCCGGTGTTGGTCTACTGCCTTCAGGCGGACGGTGGCAGACTCGTTCGGGGTGATGACTCGGGGGGTGATCGAGGTCAGGAGTACTCGAGGTGGGTGTAGCTCAAGCCCAGCAGGAGTGGGGAGTGTAACTCCGTTGATGCGTGACATGTTGCCCGTGGGTCCCGGATTCTTACCGCCGTCTATCTGTGAAGAAGCTTGCAGGGGAAGTTGAAGGGGATTTGCCCTACGGTCTTGGGGAAGGTCACCGTCAGCTTTCCACCGGGGTTGTAGTCGCCGAAGAGGATGTCGGCCAGGGCTGTTCCGCCTTTGGAGCCGGGATACCAGGCTTCGAGGATAGCGGGGACGAACTTGTCTCGCCCAGTTGATGGAGAGCGGGCGTCCGTTGATGAGTATCAGTACGACGGGCTTGCCGTGGCTTGTATGGTTTTTGAAGCAGTTGCAACTGCCGACCGGGCAGGTCGAGGCTGGTGCGCGATTTGTTTTCGCCGCAGGTGCGTTGTCCGCCGCCCAATACTACGATGGCAACATCAGCTTGACGGGCATTTTTTCTACGGCTTTGTCTATCTCGGCTTGTTCGTCGTCGGTCAGCGGATAGTCTATGATTTCACTTTCGGGCCAGTGGGCGTCCACCAGGTCGCAGCCTTTGGTGTAGAGCACCTCTGCCTTGCCTTTTGTCTTTTTTCTTGAATGCCTTCCAGCACAGTGGTCACTTCTACGGCAAGTGGGCCGTAATGGGTCAGCGCGTAGCCTTCTTCATTGGCATTGGGACCACAGACGGCAATCTTCTTGGTGGAGTTGATGTCTAAGGGCAATAGTTCACCGGCATTCTTTCAGCAGAACGATGGACTCGCGGGATGCCTGCAAGGCAATGGCTTCGTTCTCTTCTTTTTCCACTTCACGGTCGGCATCGGCAAGGTTCTGTCTGATAGGGGGCATCGAACAGACCGATGAGGAACTTTACCGAAGGATGTCGCGCACGCGGTCGTTGATGACTTCTTCGCTCAGTCCGCCTTCCTTCACCAGTTCGCGGAGGGGAAGGACGAAGGAGTCGGGCGAGCGGAAAGTACAGCGCACATTCAGTCCGGCTTCCACGCTTTGGCGTACCGCTTCTTTCATGTCCTTGGCTGTTCCGTGTTTGGTATAAAGGTATTCTACCGCATCACTGTCGGATACGACGCCAGCCACGGAATCCCATTTCGCCACGCAGGCGGGTGGTGAGCCAGTAGTAGCCTGCCCTGCACGGGATGCCGTCGTAATCGTTGTACGAACTCATTACGCCCAGCATGCCAGCTTCCCGGATGACGCGTTTGAAGGGGTAGATGTGTATGTTTTCCACTTCGCGCGGCGACATTTGCGGGTCCACGCGTGCCATGCCTTCGCGGGCGCCTTTGTTGTTACTGTAAGCGGCAAAGTGCTTGCCGGTGGCGGCCACTTGGTGGTTGTGCTGCAAGCCGCGCACCATTTCGATGCCCAGTTCGGCTACGAGGTAGGGAGATTCGCCGTAAACTTCTTCGTAGCGTCCCCAGCGCTGGTCGCGTCCTACGTCGAGATGGGGGGCGTAGACGTTGGTGTAGCCAGCATGCGGGCTTCGCGTCCGGTGATGAGTCCTACTTGGCGAATCAGTTCACGGTTCCAGGTATGTCCCAGTCCCCAGTTGGGGGGAAGTTGGTGGCGCGGTAGCTTTCCACGCCGCGTATGCCTTCGTTGGTAAAGTCTACGGGGATGCCGAGACGGGTATCTTCCACAAAGAACCGTTGCACCTCGTTCAGTGCCCAGGCGTGGCGCGAGGCGGGCCAGACGTAGGCATTGTCCGAGGGAGGCAGCCCCCATTGCTGGAAGCCGTTCAGGTGTTCGTCGATGGCGCCGATGCCGTCTTTCCAGAGCAGCTCTTTCCATTCGGGGGTGGGGAGGTCGTCTTTCAGTACGCGTTTGTAGCCGTAGAGGGTGACCATTTGGCAGGTCTTTTTTCGTCCAGCGTCATCTGTTGCAGCAGGTTTTCGATGCGTGCTTCGAGCGGGGCGGAGGGGTCTTCGTACACGTCTTTCACCCGTTTTTGTTGAAGTCTATCCAACCTTTGCGGTACATTTTCACTTTTCACCGGCTTGTAGGTTGCCGGTGTTTTGGCAGGCTTTGTGCGCAGAGCAGTGTGGCTTCCTCCAAGCAGCAGGGTTAGGGCAATAAGGTTCTTCATGATATGTTCTAAAAATCTCTTGGTTATTATTGTTTCTTTTGTTGACAAAAAATACGGCTAATGTGTGAAATAAAGGGATAAAATAGTCCGAAGTATCGGCTTTTTATTGTCCGAAGGGTCTTCCTCTTACTAAAAATATCCTCCAAGACGCTACCGGGGAATTCAAATCATTATTAGACGAAACATATCATTCACTTTTAAAAAAAAGAGAGAACACTATAATAACCTGAAAAGTAGATGCAATCGCGGTGTATACAAGTATTACGGCTACATCTGTTAAACGAGGGTGTATTTATATAATAGGAATCTGTTGGCGGAATTGTTGCTTGTACGGAAGAACTTTCTTTTCAACCTTGGGATGTCTAAACCCAACCTTGGTTTAGACATCCCAAGGTTGGGTATGGAAAAACCAAAGTTTGGGATAGATTGCTTCCTTAATTCTTTCCGGTTTTTCAGTTAACTTCAGAGACTTTTTCCGTTAACTTCCCATCTCTTTTGTGCAAATATCCATTACAGAAGATAGATATTCCCTCTTGCAGGGGGTAATTCCGTCAACGGATACTGGCTTTGGTAGCTGTTTGAACATTGATGACAATGGGGTGCACATATTCTATGTATGGAAGATTATTGTTTTTATCACGAAAAGTCAGTATTAGCTAATATTTGTAAATATATGGTGATTGCTAATAAAAGAATATGTATCTTTTGGGCCAAAGAAAGCGGTAGAGGATGAAAAATAAAGTAGCATTTATCCCTTTTTCACCCTCCCTACTTAGCAATGAGTTACGCAATCTTTTAAATTTCAGACCGTTACAAAGCCATGGGGTTGACTGGATTTGACAGCGGGCAGAAATGGGTAAGCATGCAGTGCGTCGTTGATTTTTCTTTAATCTCAGTCCTCAAAAAAATTTTATCTGGCGAAACTCGTTACGCTCTCGCTGCTGTTAATCGAAGTATAGTAGATTGAAGCTTAATCCCGGCACCAGGTGCTGGGACGTGACATCACTCGGAAGCTGTTGCTCCGGAAGCATTCCGATAAAGTGGTGCAGTCAAATCGGGGATAAGTTCGTGTCAGCCTCGTGGCGCGGGTGAAAAATTTAGAGGATAAGGCAACGGTTGATGGCTTTGGTTCTGCCGCTGCACGAAAAATTTAGGCAAAGATAAGCATGTAGAAAAGTTTATGATTTCCCTCGTTTGGACGAGGGTTCGATTCCCCTCCAGCTCCACAAATGATATTGATAATTAGGTGCTTATATTGTTTGCACCCCAAAATGCACCCCCTGAAATAAAAAAATGATAGTCTGATTATCATTCTTTATATCAAAAAAAGCTATCTGCCTTTCTTAAATAAATTAACTATTGTGATGATTTGTGATATTCTATTTTTAATTTTTATCATTTTGTTTGTTCTTATCAAGGCGATTTCCTATCTTTGAAACATCATTAGGGCTTGACTGGAATTGACAGCGAGTTGGAATGGTATGTAAGCATGCAGTGGGTCGGTAATTTCCACTTAAATATCAGTTATCAAAATTTTATCTGGCAACGAAAATTATGCTCGCTGCTTAATCGAAGTATAGTAGATTAGCTTTATTTCCGCCAAAGTGGTAGAAACGAGATGTCACTCAAAAGCTCTTGTTCCGAAGCGTTTGATAAAGTGGCACAGTAAAATCGGGAATAGTTTGAGTTTTTTCCTCGTAACTCTTACGAAATTTTAGAGGATAAGGCATAAGTTGGTGGCTTTTGGTCTTGCTTATGTTCGAAAATTTTAGGCAAAGATAAGCATGTAGAAAGCATATGGTTTCCTCGTTTGGACGGAGTTCGATTCTCCCCAGGTCCACGATACTTAGATAATTATTTTTTTTATGTAAAAGTATTCCCCGTACAGAATTTGATGTTCTGTACGGGAATATTTTTAAGTGTTCGATTTATATGAATGTTTCTTAACTATTTTCTCTGTTATCGCTTTAGACATTAAAACGAATGAATCCTCTCCTTCATAATAAACAATATCATAACAAGCATCTTCAGATCGATAAAGGGTTTCATCTTCCCTTTTTAATCCCAAAGTTTCTGTAAGATATTGTGGTATAGCATCAAACAATTTCTTTGGATTATCACCTATCGGAGAAGCACTCACATTAATCTTTACTTTAATCACAATTGCACACTTACATTCATGAAGAATACCAACGGAATATGTCGCAAAAGACTTGATTTATGCCCCAATCTCTATTATGCAAGTCAACCATTCCTTTTTGTTGGCATTTGCTTTATATTATATAAATCCATAATTCTTGAAATAGTTTGACCAATTTTTAAGCTGTCAATGCCGTCGGATGTTAGCTTATCGAATATTGATGCCAATGTTTTCTTTTCATCTATATAATCGGTAGCAACTCCCCAAGCATCATAATCAGACATGGAATGAGGTGCTATTAAAGAAGACCAAAAGGGTGAATAACTGGGAGCATCTGTAAATGGGGGAACTGAAATTTTGTAATAAGAGTTGTTGTCTATCGGATTCCCTTTTTTGTCAGCAAAGTAATATTTCTCATTTTCTGCCATTATAGCATATTGGGATAATGGATAAAAACATGAAACGTTTTCTATTTTATTTTTAATTTCACCTTTAGAGTTTATTGCATATACATTCATATATTGATTGTCCCATTCATCTCTTAAATTGGCAATTGTATCAGCAACATATATCCAATCGTCTATAATGCCTAAAGCTCGCGAATATTTAGGTTCTCCGATACTTTCTCCTTCTATGTTAAGTTGTCCCCATAATCCAGTTTTACTGTCTTGAAATAAGGCAACATTGTCAATGAAAGGTGAAATACTGTAAATGTTAGAAGGGAATCTCTGTGCTTTTTCGCCTTTTTCATTGAGTAAGAAGTTTTCTATTAAACAATATCCGTTTTCAAAAAAAGGTGTATGAATATTGTTGGGTACCCATTGGAACTGGCTTCAAATAACTCTTTTCCATTGGGGTCGATAACTAACCATTTGTCAGCTTCTTTGTTATATACAATAGCTTTTCCTTCATGGAAAGGGAAAGCGTTATCATAAATAGGTTCTATCACAACATTGCCTTGTGGATCTATATATCCGCATTTACGATTTTCTAACCGAAACCAAGCACGTTGCTCCGTAAAGAACGGAGATACACATAAGAATTCTTTCCCCTGATACGGAAGCAAATAAAAAGCAGTTTCTCCCGTTTCTGTTAGATAGTGAATACGTTCATCTGCAGAAACAACAGGAATTATTCCTTCGCTACATATGCCTCCTTGCTTATAACCTTTTGGAGTTCCTATCAATTTAGGAGTTGGAGTTGCGGAATAGTAAAGATATTGATTTGTATCATAATCCTGAATTCTAAACACTCCATTTACTGCATAAGACGGTCTTTTATCAAATTTGTTTTCAAACAAGATGTTTCCATTAACTCCAACCATGCCCCATTTCCCATGTTTTTCTTTTTGGAAAGCTACATGGGTCACTTCAGGGAAATCGGTATTTGACTTAAATGAACAACTCGAAAGCATACCCATAAATATCACAAGCGATAAAAGCAAAGGACGAAAATACCAATTGGTTATTTTAGATTTCCTTTCGGCATGAACATAGGGGATTTTGTCCAATGAATTTTCAGTATCCAAAGCTCTCAGAACTTTTCGAATGGGCAAACCTTCCCTATAATCTTTATTGAAAATGCCATTCTCTATGAAAAGAGGCATAAACTCTTTTGCAAGAACCATTCCGCTTTGAGGATGTTTTATAAAATGATTTTGCAAAACACTGTTGATTCTTAAAATACGTTCATTTGTCTTCATAATACGTAATATTATAAATTATTCGGAATATGTCTTTCCATTAATCGTTATACTTGTTACATTGCTTGTATCTTTACCAGCCATAGCTGCACCTTCCTTTACCGTCTGAATCAGAATAGGACCCATCTGTTCCAAAGCTCTGTTAAAATTTTCTTCTATTTGTTTTCTCTTTTGAGAAGGGCTGAGGTAATCGCTACAATCCAACACTTTACCACTTTTATCGAGGGGTAAAAACTTTTTCTAAGAATGAACTATTCCCATTCTTTTCATCTATTGTATATGCAACAGCGAAGGCTACAAATGCGCTATCACCATTTCCTATAAATGCGAGTTCATCGAAAATACCTCGTGTATCTAATAGCTTGACGCATCCTGATATTGAATCTTTTTTTATATGTATTATCCATTTGCCATACCTCAACGGGAATACTTTGTCTTTTTTTCTGCCAAAATCCATTCCATTATTTTGTAACTTTCTCCTTCTTTTAAACTATCCTCAATGGAATGGACTACGTATTGTTTACCCCATTCTATGATTTGTTCATCGGAAGCGTTTGCAAACAGTACATCCTTCTGTGATGGTGAACAACCAAGATAAAACATCAAAATGAAAATAGAAGTAATAATTTTTTTCATAATGCCATATTATTTAAGTTAGAATTAAATTTTTTGATTAATCCATAAAAGGAGAAGCAATTAGACCTATTAAAATTACTATACAAAGTAGAATGATAATGATGATTGGGATCATCAGGCAACCGCCACATCCTTGTAGAAACTCCGCTTTACCTTTTGCAAACTCTATTTGGGCTTTCTCATATTCAGAAAGTCTTTCAGCATTTTGCTCCTTCATAACTTCATTGTTTGTTCATTGTTTATATCAATAACCATTAATGACTTCATTCATGTCATCTACAACTTTTATAACATTCCCGTCAGAATCCAATACAAAAAGTTTCTCTTCCACCACGTAACCGCCATAACTGTTTTTAGCCCTATATTTATGAAGAGCAAAATAAGTATTATTGTCTTTATTATATATACCAAAGGCTTCCCAACTTATTCCTTCATAACTATCAGGGTCTTTAAGATAATGCCGTTTAAGATAGACCCTTACTCCTGCCATAGCTTTTGTTTGAGATGGTCCTTTGTTGCTCCCGTAGTTTTCGATTCTATTGTTACCCTTTGAAGAAGTGCTGTATTCTCTACTTGAAATATTGAAAATTATAACCACAACAAGAAAAATCAATACCGCTATCCATTGTCGGCGTTCTTTATTTTTTTTATTTTGTATGTAGATGGGATTTTGAATAATACAACCACAAGAAAGGCATTTAATGTACTTCTCATTTTTTAACCCTTCATCAATTGTTAGATTTATACCACAATTGCTGCATTGCAATTGTTGTGGATAGGTATTTAGTTTTAATTGGTTATTTGGTATTGGGGCTTGTTTCGCCGAAGTGCATGAACGAAGCGCAGAAAGCTCCTTACGGAAATCAAGATTAGTTTTATTGAAATTTCCTTGCAAGTTAAGCGGGGGATTATATATGCGAATCAATTCTTTTTCAACATTTGCATAATCATTATTTGCATAATAAAAAAGTAGCAGGTTGTCTTTCATCCATTCGGTCAGTGTACGCTCGTCAAATTCACCAAATGTAGTTTTTCCGTTTTGGGGAGAGTTTATGTCTCTTGGAATCAGTTTGAATCCCAATAAACATCCTAATGATTTGCGAATTGTGGAATTTCCGGCAGTGCCAGTGAAATGTTGTTTGTAGTCACGAATACGCAGACTTTTACTGCTTTTGCCTACATACACGACATTGTATTTCTCTTTTTTGTAATCAAAAGAGGTTAGTATAGGAGTGGTGGAAATTTGTACTTTTATGGGCAATGAGGACGTACTACGTAATACTATGATATAGTTACCGGGCTTGTCAGGTAAGACTGAAGCTCTCATTTTTTGAGGGTCAAATAAGAAAATTCATCTTGTGAAATCATGTTGTTGGTTTCATATATAGCCGCCTGAGACCCCACTAAGCAGAGTTATACAAAAAGAAGCGTGGGTCTGCATGCCACGTCTTAGATGAAGGTCGTAGGAAAATACCTTGAGTACAGATATGGATATAGCAGCCCACGCTATAGCGTGAGAACCACTATGCTATCCTTGTACTCTTTGAAAATTTCCTACGTTTTCATCTACAAGATAAGCATAACGCTTCTAAAAATTCTAATATGTCTTGGAAAGAGCATACTCAATCCAATACAAAAATACAAAAAACAGCTAAAAAAATGAAACCAAAGCCCCTATTTTTATTACGTTTTACAATCTCAACCCTCTTTTCGGTTTGTTCTCTTCTTTTTGGGTGTGGCTTACACCCAGCTTTTCTTTGAGTTCCTGAAACTTCATTTTGAACCATTCGAGTATGGGCATGCCGTCAATGCACAGCCGGAATTTCCCTTTCTCCTGCGGGTTCCTCTCCACGGTTGCCGTCGAGTGCTCCGTCCTGAACTTCTCCTTGTGTTCCTTCGAATAGAGCCTTCCCTTGAACTCCACGGGTTGCAGGCTGACAACCCGCCTTGTCAGTTCCTCGGTAAACCCCACTTCCCGGCATTGTTCGGCTATGGGCAACAATTCCTTCACGATAGGGAAATAGGTGTCTATCTGTTCCAGTCTGTTGTCGTATTCCCTGATTTTTTGCTGGTAGCTCCGGTCTATCTTGTTTATCTCGCTGTTGTGGCGGTTCTCCATTTTTGTCTGCTCCCTCTGTTCGGCTTGTACCTGCTTTTGCAGAGCCACAATGTCCTGCCTCAAATTTTCGTTCTCCGCTTCCAGCCTCTTGACCTTGCTGCCGCCCAAAAGAGAACTCACCCCGTCCGCTATGGCTGTGGTTGCGTTCACCGCCGCACCCTTCATCTTCTGCACGTTGATTTCCCCCCTTGACCTTTTTCAGCTTCTTCTGCGCTTCCTCTTCCAGCCCCAGCAGGTTTTCGATGTTCTCCTGCAGGCTGTCCTGCCGTTCCACCAGTTCCTTGTAATATTGCGAGGTCGGTATGTGCTTTGCCAGCGAACCGTCCACGCCTCTCTGCAAGCCGTACTTGCTCATGGCTTGTGCGTAGGTGTCCTGATAGTGTTTCAGCTTGTGCCTTGCCATGACGTCATCGGCGCACAGCCGCACATCCTGCGTGTTCTTCTTTCTGTACTTCTTCTTCCCGTTCTGTTCGTCTTGTCTGGCTTTCCTGCGCTCCCCGGTCACTATCGGTACAATGGTGGCGTGTATGTGCGGCGTCTTCTCGTCCATGTGCAGGACTGCCGACACGAGGTTCCGCTCGCCGTATGTTTCCCGGAGCCATTTCAGGTTGTCGCTGCACCAGCCGTCAAGCCTCCCGTCCTCTTCCATACGCTTCATGTCCTCGTTGCTTCCGGTGAGCAGCACCCGGATTGCCCTTACCTGGTTGGTACCTATCTTGCGTTTGATGCCTGCCGTCTCTATCCGGTGCGCTATCGCCTGCGTACGGTTCCTTACCCCTTCGGGGAACTGTACCAGTTCCCGGTTCAGGTGCGTTCGCGTTCTGTCCGCATTCTTCGGGTGTACGGTGCGCTCTATGTGCGTGGACATTGCGCCGTCCGCACCTTTTGCCTTTTCCAAATGCAAAACTGCATATCCCATAACTGTAATACATTTTTCGGTTAATACTTCCCCTGCCTTGCTTCCATGCCGCATGGCTCACGGGGTTTCAAAAGGGGCGGCGTCCCTTTTGCTCATTGGGGCTTTTTTAGCGATGCGTGCATTGCGTGAAGAAAAAGCCCTAATGAGCTATGGCTTTTTTAAAGCCTTCCGTTGGCATGTGCGGTTACATCCCGATGCCTTTGCCTTTCCTCTCCGGTTGCCTTGCCTGCCGTTGCCTTTTCTCTGGTTCCGGCTTCTCCTGCCACCGTTCCGCTTGTCCTGACCGTTTACTACAAAGGAAGTCGTTCAGGTCGTTAGCCTCTCCGTATATGTGCGATGCGTCCCGTATGCGCATCCCGTATTCCTCCCGCAGTTCCTGAACGGCTTCCATTCCCGCCTTGTCGTTGTCAAGGAAACAATGGATGCGTTCGTAATCGCCCAGTGGGTGGATTGCTTTGGATAGGTTGGAAGTAGAGTTCAGCACGATGTAGTCCTGCCCGTCAAGTTCGGGGCGGTCGGGACACCTTTCCAGCCGCAGGGTGAGGAAGGAGAGGTAGTCCATGAAGCCCTCGAAGAGATAGCAGGTCTCCTTCGTCTGTTCCTGCCGTATGTGGGTGATGTCCTTCGGTGCTATGCACCCCTTGAAGAATTTGTTGCGTATCTCGTAGCCTCCCGAACGGTTGGGAAAACCGACGGCAAAGTAAGGCTTGCCGTCAGTTTGATAGCGCACCTCGTAACATTCTCTTTTTGCCAGTTCAGTATTTATCCCCCTCTGCCGCAGATAGGAGAATAGGGCGGGGGAAGAAAGCGGCGCCACCTCCAACTGTCGGAAGCTCGGTTTGGAGAAAGGTTGCCCGCCAAAAGAGAAGGAGACCGGGCGCACGTTTGGTGCCTGCTCCGCTATCCTTTCCAAGAGGTAGGGCAGGCTGTCTGATGCGTAGAGCTCCTGCGCCAGTGCGATGATGTTCCCGCCCCTGCCCGCGCCAAAGTCATACCATAGGTTGCGTTCGGTATTCACCTTGAAGGACGGTTCGCACTCGTCCCTGAAAGGTGACTTGTACCATAGGCTGCCGCCCTGCTGTCTTGCCGGGCTGTAGCCAAGACTGTGCAGATATTCCTCAATGCGTATCCGCTTCGCTTCATTCGTATTCATGTGGGTTTCTGTTTAAGTGGATATTGTTTTTTTGTTTTCGCCCGTGCCTTTTGCATGTTGCGGGCTGCATCCGCTTTACTTTATTTCGCTATATATATGCACCCTGACTAAAGTAAAAAGCGGTTTCCGGGCTGTCATGCCCGTGCTGTTTTTCTTGTCAGGCGGTGTGAACATCTTTTTTTTGTTTTCGCCCGTACCTCTCTATATGTTACGGGCTATATCCACTTTACTTTATTTCCGTATATATGTATGGTACGGGACTAAAGTAAAGTGGTTCCCATGCCATACCGCTAATAGTGGAAATCGGGCTTGAAGGTGTATTTCCTGCCGTTCTCCTGCACTATCATCCGTTTGTTCTTCAATAGGGTAATGAGGTCTGTCACCCTGTTTCCGCCAAGTATGACGTCCACAGTGGCGTAGGTTTCCCTCAATACTCCCGCAAGTTCCTTGTAGCCGTATTCGTTTTTCAGGGTGAATGCGGCTTCCAGTGCGATGCGGTGCTGCTGCTCGGTGATGTCCTTGTAGGGGTCGAATTTCCTCCTCCCTTTGCCCGGCTCCTTCTCCTTGAACCGGTAGCCGTCCAGCAGTTCGGGCAGTGCCTCCTCATTGATACGGAATGCGAACGGCTCGAAGTCCACCGCCCTGATGTGTGCGGTTTTGACCGTGCTTATGTCGGGGTTATTCTCGTCCTTCTCCACTTGCAGCACGGTTTCCGCCTTGTTGCTTAGCTCGGTTCCGATGTGCCCCCTTGCGTTCTCGTCCCCCTTGTTCTGGTGCAGGACAGTATGGATGTGGATGTCCCTTTCCCCCGTCCATGTCATCAGATAGGAGATTACCGTTGTGGACTCACCGGGGTTGTTGATATCGTGCACCATGTCCCGTATTCCGTCAATGACTACCAGCCCGATATTCTCGGTGCGGTAGATTGCCTCCCTCACGATTGCTATGCGCTCTTCGGGCGTGTACTTCCTTAGGACGAGGAATTCAAGGTCTTCATGGTTTCTGTCTGCGGGCAGTCCCGCCATGCGCAATATCCGCTTTGCCACCTTTGCGCAGTGGTAGGTGCTTTGCTCGGTGTCCACATAGAGTATTTTCCGCTTGTTTTCGGGCAGTTCAGCCGTGTAGCTTAGTACCGTCCCGTTTTTCAGCGCAGCCGCCACGATTGCGGAGACGTTGAACGTCTTCTTGCTCTTGGCTTCCCGATTGACGCGCTGAAATTCCCCAGCGTGCCGATGACGGAACCCCGCACTTTCAGGATTTCGGGTGCCTTCTCGTAGTCTTCCGAAAGGTCGAGCCGTGAGGCTTGCCATAGGATTACCGCCTCTTCGGGCGTGATGTTTCTTTCCTTGTTGTCCATATCGCACCTCCCTATCTGCGTCCCCCGCTTTTGCGTCCTGCCAGTTCCAGTGCCATGTCCGCATCGACGATGATTTTGCGTCCTATCTGCGTAATGGCTCTGTCTATCCTCCCGCTTTTCTTGATGCGGTTTGCTGTGGGTATGCTGCACCCGAACAGCCGGGCTATGCCGCCTATCCCGTACACGTACTTCTTGTCCTTGTCGGCTGCGGGTTGGGTTGGCTTCGTTTCGCTTCCCTGTAAGGCGTGCCGGTTCAGGAATATGAACTCTTCACCCGTCATCTGCCATACGGGCTTTGATAAAAGGTCTCTAATTTCCATATCAGAATGAAATTAACGTTTGTACTGCAAGCCCTGCGCATGGGCTTTTACCTCGTTCGAACAGTGCAAAGTTAGTTCCGGGTACGGGTGGTAAGGATGTGGATAGCGTGATTGTGGTGTCACGCTATCTCACTAAATATCAGAAGATAATAAAGGGTGGTGGAAATTATTTTGAGTGGTAAAAGTGGTCGTGTCGTGGAATGTCGTTGCATATCACCGACTATCGGAATATTGACCGCATTTCCCTTGCGAATTCCTGATTGCTGTCACTGGCTAAATCGGTACGGGGAACGGGTGCCTTGTATTTGGACTTGTAGTATGCATCGTCTATTCCCAGCAGGTTCATGATATCCTCTTTCCATTTCTCTCTGTCCGGCTTGGGCAGCGTTTCACCCATAAGGAAAATGAGATAGCATACACGGGCTTTCTCCCTCGGTCTTATTTTCAGTCTGCCTTCGCACGGTTGCAGGTTCATGCTGGCGTAGAAGTCCAGTTCTGAAACGGCTTTCGAACTGCTCGCCGTTGCATCTTTCGTAAACGGCTGACAAGAGTTTCATGGGGAAGTAGGCGGGTTGGCTTGTCGGTGTGGTGGCGGCTTCCTTTTCCTCTCCCTCCTTTTTCTTTTGGTCGGTCAGGTATTTTTCAAGGATTGCCAATAGTGAGCCGCCCAGTCTGCAAATGTCCCCGCAACGGTTTTTCAGGCATTGCAGGGCTTCCCGCCTTGCCTGCTCCTTCTGTTTGTACAGTTCATCCAGTTTGGCTTTCTCCTTGTCGTATTCCCGCTTGCACCGTTCGTACCTTCTTTCCAGCAGTTCCTCTTCCTGACGGTCGTGTTCCCTGAAGCCTACCGCTTCCAAAGAGCCGTTGGCTTCCATGAGTTCCCGGTAATATCCGTTTGTGACTTTCATCTGTCTGTCGATGTCCCAGTCAAAACGGCTTTCATGCCGTCGGCAGACGTATTCGGTATCGAGACGGTCGAAAAACTCCCTGCAGGCGTTGTAAGTCGAGATGTTGCCTTCAATCTCACGTTTCAGGCTGTTCAGCAATATGGAGAAGTGCGCGGCGTCCATTTCAAGCATGAGGCTGATAAGTGCGGTTTCAAAGGTCTGCGTGTCCCCGTACTCTCTGTAAAAACCGGAAATGAATTGCTGCTTCTCAAAAGAGAAACTGCCGCCGGACATTATTTCGGTATATATCTTGTTGAGTTTCCCGTAGTGGGGTATCATTGATGTTATTCTTTCGTCCATAGTTATATCAGATTAAATTTAGTCATAGCGTTGATTTTGATTTCATCCGCTATATCAATATAGGGCTTCATCGCTTTGTAATCGCTGTGTCCCGTCCATTTCATTACTACTTGTACTGGAATGCCAAGTGCCAAAGCATTACAGATAAATGTTCGTCTTCCGGTGTGAGTACTTAATAATGCGTATTTAGGTGTAACTTCGTCTATTCGTTCATTTCCTCTATAATATGTTTCTCGTATTGGTTCATCTATTTCTGCCAGTTGTCCCAGTTCTTTTAAAAATTCGTTCATCCTTTGATTGCTTACAACTGGCAATGCCCTGTCATTAGGGAACGGCACACCTTTGTACTTTTCGAGTATTGCCTTGCTGTGGTCATTTAATTCAATAATAAGACTGTCTGCCGTCTTTATGGTAATAACTTCGATATGACCGTTTTTAACATCACTACGTTTCAAATTATACACATCGGAGTGGCGTAATCCGGTGAAACAGCAAAATAGCAATACCTCCCCTTACTCTTTCAAGGTATTTCTTTGTTGGTGGTATTGGGCAGGTTCTTAGTTTATTTATTTCATTTTGGGTGAGGAATATCACTTTTTTGGGTGCACTCTTCATTTTAGGCGTGAATTTATCATAAGCCATGTTTTGGTGATACCCTTTTCGATTACTCCAACGTAAGAACCATTTTACGAATTTGATTTGTTTGGCAATGGAAGTGTTGCGCATGTTTTTTTCTGTACGCAAGAATTCTATATAGTCATTGAAATGTTTTTCCGTCCAACTGTCAAACGTAGTATTAGGGTCAAATGTATAAATGTGTTTTTTGACTGTTGCAAACTTTTTGAGGGTTGAGGAAGACCAGTCATTTTGTTTGCTACATTCTGCTACAAATTCATTGAAAACTTTCATGAAGTCTAATTCAACCTTTTGCTTTTCCTCATGGTTTTCTTTCTTTTCCCCTTTTGTCTTTAGGTTGAACGCTTCCTTAATTTGTGCAGGGGTGGGTATTACATCTTGCACCTCGAATTCTTTGAACACATTCTGTATTTCGGTGTATTGCCGTAATAGTTCGGCGTTGATTTCGGATGCACTTTGCTTTAGCTTGTTGGTACAACCGTTTCTAACCCGTTGCTTGTCTGTGTCCCATTTTTCTACATCGATTCTATATCCCGTAGTAAATTCGATACGCTGACTGGCAAAGATAACACGCATACGGATTGGCACATTCTTTGTGACTGGAATACCGTCTTTTTTGCGGCTTTCCGGTGCGAAAATGATATTTCTTTTAATATTCATAATTGGGTGTGTTTGAAAATGACACCCAAAAATACACCCGAAAAATGAGATATACAATGATATTAAGAGATATTTAGATTAATGAAAGAAAGAGATAAATAACTGATTACATGATATTTGATATCCTGTGAAATTTTATAAAAAGGTTCGAGAGACACCCTCCAGCTCCACGGAAATAGTAAAAAGAAGTTTGTAAGTCCTTGAATTCCAGTAATTCAGGGGCTTTTTCTTTTCTTCTACTCCCCCTACCTTTTATATTCATTTAGAAAACAGTTGTAGTAAATGTGCTACAATTCAAAATTAATATCTACTTTTGTCTGTTCAAAAACCAATAACTATTAGAAGTGGGGGCAACACTTTAAATTCTGCAACAGATTTATGAAAATTCACGAAGGAAAATGTACAGAGAAGATTTTGAAAGAACGTGAACGGATTGGTAACCGGTTAGCCATTCTTCGCAAGAAGAGAAATATGACCCAAGAGGAATTGGCTAATCTTTGTGGTGTTAATCGTGTTAATATAGCCAAGATAGAGAAAGGGGCTTATAATGTGAGCATTGATATACTATCTAAGGTAACATCCGCTCTTGGTTTTGTGATAGATATAAAAGTGGATAGCTCTGTTTGTCCGACTCATTTCTCTCAACGTAAACCTGTAAAGCTGGTAATAGGGGAAGATTATTATGTCAGTTTTGGCAATAACGAAGCCCATAGATGTAAGCTGGTGGATATTCCGGAGATGTACCAAGGTCAAAGAATTAAAATCGAAACTCCGACCCCGAGAGGGTCTATCACCCACATATTATTTGCCGATGAAATAGGAACGACACCTGACGAGGCTGTAATGAACCAAGTAACGATGTAAAAACATTAAAAGGGAGGAAGTGCAAGTTCCCCTTTTATTGAAATCACCTTCGCTACAACCATCTGCAGCGAGGGTGATTTTTTAGTTTATGAGGGTTTCTACACCCACTCTTTCATCAGGGCTATTCAGAAATTTAATGGTTTCTTCTGAATATATAATCTTAAATTGATGGTTCGGAATCAATTCTAAAGCTGGGAAATCAGTAGTGATTAACAGTTTTAGTCCCTTTCTTTAATATGTAAAAGCAACTTGTACAAAAGAAGTTTCTTATGTACGGGATAGCAGCAATAACTCCGTTGAGCCTTCGTGGGGACAAGCCGAATTTGATTTTATAATGTGGGTTTATAAGGTACAGTCTCCGGTCAATGATTTGATAGTTGGCTTGCCGGGCGATGCGATTGAACAGTTCGATGGTGCATCCGGTGCTCTTTATATCCAGTAGCTCCGTGATTACGCGTTCCTGCTCACCGCATAGTCTTAATATCCATCTGTATAAAGTGCGGGGAAGGAGGTGGAGAAAAGGGAAATGTGAAACAATGTGGCTGTGTGCTATCTGCTGGTGGCCTCCGAATGGCATTTGCCAGGCGGGAAACCCTACAAATACAGCTCCGTCGGCAGACAAATGTTTTGTAGGCCGGAGAGGAACCGTTCTTTGTCTCTGATATGCTCTATCACATCGTGTAGAAGAATTAGGGGAAAATTCGTAGCCTTGTCCTTAAGCTGGAAAATGTCGGTGGCAATGAACTGTCCCTGCTGATGCCTTTGGGCGAAGAAGGTTCTGGCTTGTTCTATTCGCGTGGCATCAATGTCTACGCCCATCACCCGGCAACCGGCTTCGGCAAAGGGGAGCAGATTGCCTCCCTCTCCACAGCCCACTTCCAGCACTTTATCGGGGATGTGTCCGATGACTTCCTTTATGTAGGGGATATAATAGTTCTTGCTGGTCTGTGACTGTTCACCAAAGTAGCTTTCCCGGTCGGTATGTCGTTTCTGCATGTTCTTTGTTCCTTCTTGAGTTTGATTATCCATATAAATAGATAATCAGTCGGGTAAAAGACTGCGTGGCACATCGTTTTTTTACCAGGAAATGCGGAGGCCTACCGGGAGGGTGAATGTGAACGGGTGTTCCTTTCGGATGGTGCGCAGTTGGCTGCCGTCGGGGATATAATAGTTTACAGTCGGCTCCAGATAGATGCCTGCCTGGGGTGTGAGGCGATATTGTATGCCTATACTTGTGTTGACCGACCACTGCCAGGGAGCACTTACCGGCTGGCTGTCGAGCTTGTGTGGAATACTGTCCGTGACATGGAAGCTTTGGAGTGTCCCTTTTATGGGGATATCCACCTGCATGCCTGCCGTGGCATAACTGGAGAAACGTTTGTAATGCCAGAAACGGTAGGAAAGCCGGAGAGGAATGCCGATATAATGCAACTTCTGGTTGTCTTGAATGCGGAATGCTTCGCCGGTAGTGAACTCCGACCTGAGAAGCGTATATTGCAATCCGGTTTCCAGACTCCAACGCTCATTCAATTTCTTGCTGAGAGAGAGTCCCACGACGATGGGGGCATGATGTTGCTGGTTCTCAACAATCCTGCCGCTGTTATTCTGGGCAATCTGCATGAGTCCGATGGAATCTTTTCCAGAGTACCCTGCTGATAGCGGGTGTGCAGATAAGAATAATACTCTTCCCACGTGCTGACTTGTTGAGGGAAGTCACTTGAAATGCCGTCGGTATGTGGAGTGGCAATCAGCTTATATAAGTTCTGTGCCAGTTGCGGTCCGAGTGAACCTGCCAGCATCAACTTCCATTTTCCGGATTTCTTCTTGCGGGTTGGCGGCATCAGGGAAGGGGAGAAGACGAAAGCCATCTGTCGGTTGGTGATGGTCTGTCCGGTGAATGGAGAAGGTATGGGATATTTGTGGATACTATCTTTCATTGTGGGTATGGCAAGGGGCCATTCTGTGGAAACTGGAACGGGAGGGATGATTCGTTCCCTTTTGTTCAGATTTTCTTTGGTATAGCATTGTTCGTCGGTTCGGGGAGTATCGGCTTTCTTTGTTTGTTGCGTACTCCCGGCTTGCCTGGAAGAAACTTTGGACAAACGGTTTTCCCTGATACTCTTTTTCTCTCTGTACAGATAGTCATACAGCGTTGGAAAGAGAAGCAATACTGTCAAAACAATGAATACACGGTATCCTGCCAGCATCTTTTTAAGTAAAATTTTCGCCCGGAACAATTGGGAGGAAGAGGAGTGTGGCGCTATACCCAGTAAATCTCCGATTTCTTTGTGGGACAATCCTTCCAGTACTGCCAGTTTAAATACCTTGCAGTAGCCCTCCGGAAGGCTCTCCACTATATCCAGCATCTTATCGTACGAAATGAAATCCGGACAAAAAGGATTTTCAGCAGGCTCTTCCTCTTCCGGAATATCTGTCAATGGGATGGTGGGGTTGGCATTGGCATGGTTGAGGTATTGCAGTGCCAGGTTTCTCATAATCTTTTTCATCCAGTATTCCAGTTTCTCCGGGTTGCGCAGCGAATGAATGGAAGTGAATATGATGACAAAACCGTCGTGAAGAAGATCTTGGGCTATCGTTGGGTCGGGAATATAGCGTAGGCATACTTTCAGCATTTTCTCTGAATAGTTTTCGTAGAGCAGGCTCAAGGCCTGCCCGTTTCCCTTCTGGCATAAAGTGACAAGAGCTTTTGTATCCATGTGTTTGTCTCAATGTTATTTCTTAAGGATAGAGAAGAACATGAATGACTGCATGGATTTTTATTTTTTAACTAAGCCTCCCGGTTGACTTCTGCTGCACAGTCCGGACAAATGCCTTTCAGTACATAGTTGATGCTGTTCAGTGTAAATCCTTGAGGCAGCTTCACCACCGGAGTGGGAATGTTGGTGAAGCAGAAGGTTTTGTTGCATTTCTCGCAATGGAAATGGGTGTGCAGGTCGCTTACGTCGCAAGAGCAACTGTCGCTGCACACGGCATACTTGAAGGAACCCGTCCCGTCATCTATACTGTGTATCAGATGATGGGAGAGGAATAGGGTAAGGGTACGGAAGATGGTGGATTTGTCCACCGTATCCAGCATGGTTTCAAGGTCGAGCAATGAGACGGAACGGCCTGCCTGCATCATGGTGCGCAATACCAGGATGCGGATGGCAGTGGGCTGTATGTCCCTTTTGGCCAATAGGTCCAAATATTTCTTTTCTTCCATTTTTTCTATTTAATAAGTTTCTGTATGCGTATGGCGTTCACTATCGCAATGAGGGCGACGCCTACGTCGGCAAAGACAGCTTCCCAAAGTGTAGCGATTCCACCGGCACCGAGGATGAGGACAAGCAGCTTCACTCCGAAAGCCAGCGAGATGTTCTGCCAGACAATCCGGCGGGTTTGCCTGCCCGCATGAATGGCGGTGGCCACTCTCGAAGGCTGGTCTGTCTGTATCACTACATCGGCGGTTTCGATGGCGGCATCGCTGCCAAGTCCGCCCATGGCGATGCCCACATGGCTAAGGGCAAGAACCGGGGCATCATTGATGCCGTCGCCCACAAAGGCTATTCGGTTGGCAGGGTTGCTGCGGAGTGCCTCGATGTGCTTCACCTTTCCGTCCGGCAGCAGGTCTCCGTATGCCTGGGTGATGCCTAGCTTTTCTGCAAAGTTAGTAACAATGGCTTGTTTGTCTCCCGATAATATCTGAATATTATTGATATTTAAAGCTTTTAATTCTTTGACGGCGTTGACGGCATCTTCCTTTAATGTGTCTGATAGCAACAGATAACCGGCATATTTTGTTCCGATGGCGCAGGCCACAATCGTATCGACAATTGATGACAATTCATCGGGATATTCTATCCCGAACTTAGTCAGCAGGCGGGTGTTGCCCACCAGGACACGCGTTCCATCCATAGTGGCTTGCAGTCCGTGGCCGGCAATCTCCGTAACGTCCGTTGTGGCAATCAGCTCTATATCTCTTTGTTTGGCATAGCTTACGATGGCTTTGGCTATGGGGTGCGTACTGTTTCGCTCTGCCGAGGCGGCAAGCTGTATCAACTTCTCTTCCGTAACTCCCGGTTGTGCCTGGCAGGATTGTACATCGAAGGTGCCTTTGGTCAGCGTACCCGTCTTGTCGAATACCACCGTGTCGACTTGGGTGATGGCATCGAGGTAGTTGCTACCTTTGAAGAGGACACCCAGGCGGGAGGCGGCGCCGATGCCTCCGAAGTAGCCTAACGGAATGCTTACGACGAGGGCGCACGGGCAGGAGATAACCAGAAAGACCAATGCCCTGTATAGCCAGTCATTGAAGATGAACGAGAATTGTGCATCTGCCAGCGAATAGAGGAAGGGGAGCAGTACAATCAATGCCGCCAGTCCGGTGACGGTGGGCGTATAGATACGGGCAAACTTACGGATGAAAAGTTCTGCCGGCGCTTTGCGCTCGGAGGCATTCTGCACCAGTTCCAATATACGGGAAAGAGCACTTTTCTCGAAGGGTTTGGTGACTTGGATGCGTACGACTTTGTCGGTCGCAATCATTCCGGCAGCACTTCCCCGCCCTGGCGGATGTTGCGGGGAACACTTTCTCCCGTCAGTGCGGAGGTGTTGAAGGCGGCAACTTCGTCCAGCATCGTTCCGTCCAGGGGGACGCGCTCTCCGGCTTTTACTTCGATGGTTTCGCCTACCTGCACACGTTGGGGAGCTTCGACAAGTGTACTGCCGTTTCTGATGACCGTTGCCATTTCGGGATGTACGTCGAGCAGGGCGCTGATGTTACGCTTGGCTTTGTCTACGGCTTTGTCCTGAAAGAGCTCTCCCAAGGAGTAGAAGAGCATGACGGCAACGCCTTCGGGATATTCGCCTATATAGAAGGCGCCGAGGGTGGCGATGGACATAAGGGTGAATTCGCTGAACACGTCCTTTTGCAGGATGCTTTCCCAGGCTTCCCTCATCACCGGGAGGCCTACGGGGAGATAGGCAAGCAAGTACCATATAAAAGGTACATACTCTCCCTTGAAGAAGGTGGTGTCAGTAGCATTCAGGATGAGCCCTCCGAAGAGCAATAGGGCGGAGAGGATGATTCTCCAATAATCTTTCAGCAGACTGTTTCTTTTTTCTTGTATCGCTGTATGTCCGTGTGTGCAGCAGCATTTGCAACTCATATTGTTTCCTCCTATTTTCTATTTTCTGCAGCAAAGGTAGCGGAAAGGAGATGCAACTTGGTTGCAAAGTGAAAATTCCCGGACTGTCCGGGCTGTCTTAGATTTCCAACATCCGTTTCTCCCGTTCCAGGTCTTTCTCGTTCAGCAGGGGAGAGGGGACGGAGCAGGTTTTGATGAAGTCGCCCGGCTGGCAGGTGTAGTTGTAGTAGGGGCGTTGCTCGTCGGTCAGCTGGTCTTGGGGGATGAGCTGGCCTTTCAGTTCCAGGAAGTCGTCCATGGAGGTGCTGTCCGAGTGTTTGATGAAGAGGATGCGGCGGGCTATGGGGTTGCGGTTGTAGTCCAGGCAGAGGTAGAGCCCTTTGAGCAGGTGGGAAAGTCGTACATGGGCAGTTGCAGGTAGATGGTGAACAAGGCCAGTTGGGGTGCCTCGCGTTCGTTGAAGAAGATATAGGCATTCTGGTGGTTGTTGAAGACAGCAGTGCCGAAGTGGGTGGTGTTGTAGGCGCTCATATGCACCACTTTGACGTGGTCGTTGCTGTCGGCAGGGGTTATCAGGTAAGGCTCTACCTTTAAGGCATTGGAGGAGGAAGAGAGGCTGTAACTGATGTAGATGCCGCTGTAATTGTACACTTCCTGCGCCGAGTGGAGCATCTCATGAAGTTTATTAATAATGGAAATTCATTTTTGCTGTCAGCACCCGCCTCTATCTTTGCCGCCGAAATCAAGAACGAACTTAAACGACACACTATGTTCAACGGTGAGAAAAAACAGATAATACAGAGCAAGAGACTGGCTGATGCCTTGTTCATCCTTTGGGCGGGTGGAGCGGCTTTGCTCTCCTATTCACTGGTCTATGCGCTGCGCAAGCCGTTTACGGCTGCGGGCTTCGACGGGCTCGACTTCTTCGGGATGGATTACAAGACGGCAACCAGCATCGTGCAGATTTCCGGCTATTTTATTTCCAAGCTGATTGGCATCAAGGTAATTTCGGAACTGAAGAAGGAGAACCGTCTGAAGTTCATCATCCTCTCGGTGGCGGTGGCCGAGCTTTCGCTGGTGCTGTTCGGAGCGTTGCCCCGGCCGCTGAATGTCTTTGCGCTGTTCTTCAACGGGCTTTCGTTGGGATGCATGTGGGGAGTGATTTTCAGTTTCCTCGAGGGGCGGCGGGTGACGGACCTGCTGGCGAGCCTAATGGGGCTGAGCATTGCCATCAGTTCGGGCACGGCAAAGTCCGTCGGGCTGTTTGTGATGGAGCATCTCCACATCAGTGAGTTCTGGATGCCTGCCTTTATCGGTGCCTTTGCCTTCCCGCTGCTGTCGTTGCTGGGCTGGCTGATGACGAGAATGCCGCAACCTACCGCGGCAGACCGGGCACTACGCTCGGAACGGGTGACGCTGGACGGCAGGGCGCGTGCGGACCTCTTCAAGAGCTTCATGCCGGTATTGCTGATGCTGTTTGCGGCAAACTTGTTCATCACCGTCTTGCAGGACATCAAGGAGGACTTCCTGGTGAAGATTCTGGATGTGGAGGCGGCGGGGCTGTCGTCGTGGGCATTTGCCAAGGTAGATGCGGTGGTGACACTGATTATCTTGTTGCTTTTCGGGCTGATGTCCGCGGTGAGGAGTAATATAAAGGTGCTGTGCCTGCTGCTGGTGCTTGTGACGTGCGGCACAGCGACCTTGGGATTCGTGGCCTTCAATTACGATGGGTTGCAACTGCCACCCATGACGTGGCTGTTCCTCCAGAGTTTGTCGCTCTATACTGTTTACCTCAGCTTCCAGACGTTGTTCTTCGAGCGTTTCATCGCCTGCTTCCGCATCAAGGGGAATGTGGGGTTCTTTATCGTCACACTCGATTTTATCGGGTATACCGGTACGGTGGTGGTATTGGTATTCAAGGAATTCTTCAATCCGGACATCAACTGGCTGGATTTCTATAACCTGATGTCGGGCTATGTCGGCATTGTGTGCAGCGTGGCTTTCCTATGCTCGGCTGTCTACCTGGTGCAGCGCTATCGCAAGGAGAATGCTTCGGGACCGTTGGACTCTTCCCTTTTCCGTTTGCGCCGTTGGTCCCGGCCGGGCAATTCCTTGCTTCTTGAGACTGAATAATAATAATATATCGTATGAAAAGAATTGAATGTATCATTATGGACTGGGCAGGAACTGCCGTCGATTACGGTTGTTTTGCTCCCGTCGCCGCCTTTGTCGAGAGCTTTCGGGCCATCGGCGTTCCCGTCACTGCTGCCGAAACACGTGCGCACATGGGGCTGACCAAAGTAGAAGAAATCCGTGCGCTGTTCGATATAGAGCGTGTCCGTGCGGAATTTGAACGGAAATTCGGCCGTCCCGCCGGTGAGGAAGACGTGCAGGCACGTTATGCCGAATTCCAACGGGTGTTGTTTGCCTCGCTCGAAGATTATACCGACCCTATTCCCGGTGTGGTGGAAACGATTTCCGCACTGCGTGCGCAAGGCATCCGCATTGGCTCCACCACCGGCTATACCCGTTCTATGATGGATGTTGTGCTGCCTGCCGCCACAGCCAAAGGCTATGCGGTAGATAATTGCGTCACTCCCGACGGGTTGCCTGCAGGCCGTCCTGCTCCCTACATGATATATAAGAATATGGCAGACCTCGCCATCCCCTCCGTAGATTGTGTGTTGAAGTATGGCGATACCATCGCCGACATCAAGGAGGGTATCAATGCCAAAGCATGGACCGTCGGCGTAGTCCTCGGCAGTAACGAACTGGGACTGACACAAGAGGAAGTCTCCTCCTTGCCTGCCGATGAGCTCGAAGCCCGTAAGGCCGATGTCCGCCGCCGCATGCTTGCCGCCGGTGCCCACTATGTGGTCGATACCATTGCCGAGCTCCCGCAGTCATCGCCGAGATAAACCGTAAACTTGAGATTTTGTAACCCTTATAAACGTATAAACTTAAAAGCTCAATGCATATGAAACCCTACATTCTCCTTACCCCCGGCCCCCTTACCACCTCACAAACCGTCAAGGAAGCCATGCTGACCGACTGGTGTACCTGGGACGAAGACTACAACCTCCACATTGTGGAAGAAATCCGCAAGTCCCTCGTCTCCCTCGCCACCCAGCATACCGGCGACTATACTTCCATCCTCCTGCAAGGTAGCGGCACGTACTGTGTGGAAGCCGTCATCGGTAGCGTCATCAAGCCTGGCGACAAACTTCTCATACTGAGCAACGGCGCCTACGGCGACCGCATGGGCAACATCGCCGAGTATCACGGCATCTCGTACGACATGCTTGCTTTTGACGAAACAGAGCAAGTCTCCGTCAGCTACGTCGACGACTATCTTTCGCACAATGCCGAAATCACCCACGTTGCCGTGGTGCATTGCGAAACCACTACCGGCGTGCTCAATCCCCTCAAGGAGATAGCCCACCTCGTCAAGATGTACGGCAAGAAACTGATTGTAGACGCCATGAGCAGCTTCGGCGGTGTTCCCCTCGATGTACACGAACTGGGCATAGACTTCCTCATCAGCAGTGCCAACAAGTGCATCCAGGGCGTTCCGGGGTTTGGCTTCATCATCGCTCGCCGTTCCGAGCTGTTGCACTGCAAGGGCGTCTCCAAGTCACTCTCTCTCAACATTTACGACCAATGGGAAGCCATGGAGAAAGGACATGGCAAATGGCGTTTTACTTCTCCTACACACGTGGTCCGCGCCTTCAAGCAAGCCATGGACGAACTGGCAGAGGAGGGCGGTGTGGAGGCCCGTCACAACAGATATTGCGAGAACCACCGCGTGCTGGTGGACGGCATGCGTTCCCTCGGTTTCCAAACGTTGCTGCCGGACGAGATTCAATCGCCCGTTATTACTTCTTTCCTCTATCCTCATGCCGATTTCAACTTCAAAACTTTCTACACACAACTGAAAGAACGTGGATTTGTCATCTATCCGGGAAAGATTTCGCAAGCCGACACTTTCCGTATCGGCAATATCGGAGATGTTCATCCCGAAGATTTCCGGCAGCTGATAGAGATAATTCGCGAGTGTAAATACTAAGCTCCGAATCTGCATAGATTTAATCGTTCCATCGTGGAGGAAAAATCGTTCCACCATGGTGGAACGATTTTTTCCTAGTGGTGGAATAATATTTTCCCCATGATGGAATGATTTGTCCTTCGCCTTCCTTCTTCTTAAGCTTCCCTATTAAATTTGACCTTCGTCAAGTCTGTAAACGCTATCTTTTCGTATTTTTGCACCCAATTTCGGAGGTATCAGATTTATGGCAACATCCAGAGAAATGACGGAAGGACGGGCTCTTCCGTTGATTTTCAACTTTACTTTGCCTTTACTGCTCGGCAATCTGCTGCAACAGACCTATTCATTGGTAGATGCAGCTATCGTGGGGCGCTTTCTGGGTATCAACGCCTTGGCTTCAGTCGGGGCAAGCACTTCGGTCGTTTTTCTTATTCTGGGATTCTGCAATGGCTGTTGCGGAGGTTTCGGCATTCCCGTGGCGCAAAAGTTCGGTGCGCGGGATTATGTCACGATGCGCCGTTATGTGGCTGTCAGCCTGCAGCTGGCTGCGGTGATGTCTGTTGTCATTGCCGTGGTTACCAGCATTTACTGTGCAGATATTCTGCACATGATGAGTACGCCGGAGAACATATTCACGGGAGCCTATTATTACCTGCTTGTCACGTTTATCGGGGTTCCCTTTACTTTCTTCTATAATCTGCTGTCCAGTATTATCCGTGCATTGGGTGACAGCAAGACGCCGTTTTGGTTTCTACTTCTCTCTACGGTACTGAATATCCTGCTCGATTTGTTCTGCATTCTGGTACTGGGTTGGGGAGTGGCAGGAGCTGCCATCGCTACCGTATTTTCACAAGGCGTCTCGGCCATATTGTGCTACATCTATATGATGCGTCGTTTCGACATTCTGAAGACAACGCCAGCCGAGCGGAAATTCGACGGTGCTTTGGCACGCACACTGATGTACATCGGCGTACCCATGGGACTGCAATTTTCCATTACTGCCATTGGCAGCATTATGCTGCAAAGCGCCAATAATGCTTTGGGTACGGCTTGTGTGGCTGCATTCACGGCAGCCATGCGTATCAAGATGTTTTTCATGTGTCCTTTCGAGAGTCTGGGCATGGCAATGGCCACCTATAGCGGGCAAAACTACGGTGCGGGCAAGCCGGAACGTATCTGGATGGGAGTCAAGGCGAGCACCCTGATGATGATTGTTTATTGGGCGTTCACTTTCTGTGTACTGATGTTCGGTGCCAGGACTTTTGCCCTGCTCTTTGTAGATGCCTCTGAGTTGGAGATTTTAAAGAATACGGAGTTGTTCCTGCACATTTCCGTTTCCTTTTTCCCGGTTTTGGGACTGCTCTGCATCCTGCAATACACTATCCAGGGGGTGGGATATACCAATCTTGCCATGCTTTCCGGTGTCTCGGAGATGATTGCCCGGATACTGGTCAGCCTGCTGGCTGTTCCGGCTTTCGGCTATCTGGCCGTGTGTTTTGGTGACCCTACTGCATGGATTTTTGCAGATGCCTTTTTAATACCAGCCTTCATTTATGTCTATCGGCGGATACTTCGGATGAAGAAAAATTAGTGTATCTTTGTATCGGGGAGTTGAAAGAAGAATGACCGGACGAAAAATTATACACATCGATATGGACGCATTCTACGCCTCCGTAGAACAGCGTGATAATCCTGCATTGCGGGGCAAGCCCATTGCCGTGGGCCATGCGGAGGAACGGGGAGTGGTGGCGGCAGCCAGTTACGAGGCACGGCGTTTCGGGGTGCGTTCTGCCATGTCGTCACTGAAGGCAAAGCGGCTGTGCCCCCAACTTATCTTTATCCCGGGACGGATGGAAGTCTACAAATCCGTTTCCCGCCAGATACACGAAATCTTTCATGAATATACGGATGTCATCGAGCCCATTTCGCTGGACGAGGCTTTTCTGGATGTGACGGAGAATAAACCGGGCATTCCATTGGCTGTAGACATCGCGAAGGAGATAAAGCGGAAGGTGCGGGAGAGGTTGAATCTGGTGGCTTCCGCCGGCATATCCTATAATAAGTTTCTTGCCAAGATAGCCTCGGACTACCGCAAGCCGGACGGGCTTTGCACCATACATCCTGCCCAGGCACTGGACTTTGTTGCCCGGCTGCCCATTGAAAGTTTCTGGGGAGTGGGACCGGTAACGGCGAAGAAGATGCACACTTTGGGGATTCACAACGGGGAACAGCTGCGTATGCAGTCTTTGGAGATGCTGACCCGCGAATTTGGCAAAGTGGGGACAATTTATTATGATTTTGCCCGTGGCATCGATACCCGTCCGGTAGAGGCTGTCCGCATCCGCAAGTCTGTGGGTTGCGAACATACGTTGGAGAAGGACATCAGCAAGCGTTCATCCGTCATTATAGAGCTGTACCATGCGGCAGTGGAGCTGGTGGGGCGACTGGAGCACGCCAATTTCCGCGGGAATACGCTGACGCTGAAAATCAAGTTTCATGATTTTAGCCAGATTACCCGCAGTATGACCCAAACAAAGGAGCTGGGTGCCCTTGACGTGATTCTGCCTTTGGCAAAGCAGTTGCTGCAGGAAGTGGATTATGAACATCATCCTATCCGTTTGATTGGACTTTCCGTTTCCAATCCCCGTGAAGAGGAGGAGAAGGGAGTCTGGGAACAACTGAGTTTTGAATTTAGTGACTGGGAGACGGACCATTCAAATAAATAATGCTATATTTGTGTTCAGTATTAAAAAAAGGAAAGCTATGGGCTGTTTTATGAATATTTTGTGGTTGATGTTTGGAGGTATCATCACTGCTGTGGAGTATCTTATTGCAAGTTTATTGATGATGTTCACCATTATTGGCATCCCTTTCGGTATGCAGACCTTGAAAATGGCAAGCCTTGCCTTGTGGCCTTTCGGCAAAGAGGTTCGTAGCGGGGAACGTTCCAACGGTTGCCTCTATGTGCTGATGAATATTCTTTGGATATTCTTGGGCGGCATTTGGATTTGCCTTTCGCACTTGGGATTCGGGTTATTGCTGTGCATCACCATTATAGGCATTCCTTTCGGTATCCAACACTTTAAGCTGGCAGGGCTGGCATTGACTCCTTTCGGGAAGGATATTGTTGCGGCTTGAGCGATTGTGCTGTATCGTTTTTTTATAAATATATGTAAGTATAATTGATGGTGGAGGATGAATGGTGCTTTAATCTTATTGTAATGTGCTTCTGCTTGCATGCTAAATGTTTAGCTTTGTGTTTAGCATCCGATTATGGCTCTATTTTTTGTTTTTATTTGAATTATATATAATAATAATTTTATTTTTAAAAGTGAAATGTTATATTTGTGATTATCCTCACCTATAACACTTCACATATATGCGAAAAACACACCTTTACACGCTACTATGCGTCCTATGTTTTCCATCTTTGGTTTGTGCACAACAAGCCGTTTTTGATGAATTCAGAAAAGCGGCAGGAGATTATGCTGCTCTTTACTCCGGTAAGGCAGAGGAAAATTATAACCAGCAGAAGTATCTTAACCATCCCTATTGGAATACGGATGAATTTCGCGAGGGGGCTGTCTGTTATGGCAGATGGCTTTACTCGGATTTGCAGCTCCGTTATGATACCTATAAAAAGAGTCTGATTGTGGTTACTCCGGAGAAACGGATAACCTTGCAGGTAGATATGCGGAAAGTGGATTATTTTGTCATAGAAGGACAGAAGTTTGTACCGCAGGGTGACTGTTTCGCTGCGTTGCTATATGATAGTCCGCAAATGTGCCTGACACAGTATATCGTATCCACAATGGAGTCTCAGGTGAAGAAAAACGATCTTTATTACAGCCGGTTCAAGAAAAAGAGCTATTTCAGTCTTCGCAGTGGCGGAACCGATTATGTGATAACTTCCCGTTCGGGTTTCTTGAAACTTTTTCCTACATACAAGAAGCAGTTGAAGGCTTATTGCCGGAAAGAGCGGCTGGACTTCAAGGAAGATGGCGGTGTCCGGGCAATGACTCGGTTAACGGAATATATTGATTCCTTAATTCATGGAAAATAATATGAAAGCACATAATCTTAAATATACAGTAGCCTTTTTCCTCCTATTGTCGCCTTTCGGCATGTTTGCACAGCAACAGATGGCTATGGACAGCATTTCCATATTCGAATTGATGGATGCAGTAGAAAAGGGCACGTCCTGCCGTATTTATACAACGATAACGGTTCCTTTTAAAGTGAAGCGGGCAGAGGTGAAGAACCCCACTGCCGAGTACTTGAGAGAGGCTTTGGCAGCTACTATCTATAAGGTGACGGTTTATGGTGACAGAATATTTGTCTTGCCGGAGGTTTTTCTGGCCACCTCGCTGCCACCGGTATTGATGGGGGAAAAGTTGGAGACGGATGAGGAACTATTGCCTTCATACATTCCTATTGTGAAGTCTTCTTCAGAAAACAAGGTCTATGAGATAGGAAACAAGTACAAGCCTGCCCCCGGAGATATGATAACTTTGACCGGAAGAGTTTCTGACTTTAAGACCGGCCAGAATCTGGATGGTATCAACATCATTCATCGAGAGCCGTGGGTAGCTACGACGACCAACCGTCAGGGGGAATTTACCATTGACCTGCCTGCAGGCTATAATATTCTTGAAATCAGTGGGATGAATATCAAAGTGACCCATCGGCAATTTATGCTTTATGGTGAAGGCATTGTCCATATCGAGTTGGAAGAGGAAGACCATATGCTGGATGAGGTGCTTATTGTTTCGGGGCGTATACAGAACGTGAAAAGTGTGCAGTTGGGAATGGAGAAGCTGCAGCCTGCCCTGCTGAAAAACATTCCTACGGCTATGGGTGAGGTGGATGTGCTGAAGATGATACAGACACTTCCCGGCATCAAGACAGTGGGGGAGGCATCAAGCGGTTACAATGTGCGTGGGAGTGCCGCTGACCAGAACCTGCTTCTTTTCAATAACGGAACGATTTATAACCCCAATCATCTTTTCGGTTTTTTCACGGCTTTTAATTCGGACATGATAAAGGATGCGGAACTTTATAAGAGCAGTATCCCCAGCCAGTATGGCGGGCGTATCGCTTCCGTACTGAACATCACCAGCAAGGAGGCGAACAAGGAAAAGTTTACCGGTTCTGCAGGTATCGGGCTTGTGACCAGTAAGTTGAATCTCGAGATTCCCATCATTAAGGAAAAGACTTCCCTTCTGCTGAGTGGACGTACGACCTATTCGGACTGGATAATGAAGACATTGCCCAACAAAAGCGGGTATCGTGATGGGAAAGCCGGTTTCTATGATTTGGGGACTGTCTTCTCGCATACGGTGAACGAGCGCAACAAGCTGAATGTCTATGGCTATTATAGTCACGACCGTTTTGCCTTTAATGACAATGAGAAGTATGCCTACAACAATATGAATTTCTCGGCAAACTGGAGGACCGTCTTTGCAGAAAAGCTGACCGGAAACTTCTCTTTCGGTTATGACCACTACGATTACCGAAATGATGAAACGGTGGAGGAAGCGTCTGCCGCACGGCTGTCTTTTGCCATTAACCAATGGTTTGGAAAAGCGGACTTTCTTTATCAAGCCGGCAATAGCCATGCGGTGAACTTCGGTTTGATGAGCCAGCTGTATAATGTGAATTCCGGGACCTACGAGCCGGTGGGGCCTAATTCGCTGGTAAGATATGATGAACTGCAAAAGGATAAAGCACTGGAAAGTGCCGTTTATATAGGGGATGAATGGGATATAACTTCCAGGCTCTCCATCAATGCGGGTATACGCTATTCCATGCTCAATGCTTTGGGACCGCGCACTTACTATACATATCAGGAAGGTATACTGCCCTCCATGTCTTCGGTGGCGGATTCTATCACGGCGGGGAATGGAAAGGTCATCAAGACCTATCACGGACCGGAATTCAGAGTGTCGGCACGTTATGCCTTTACAGATGATTTTTCCGTAAAGGCCGGTTTCAATACGATGAGGCAGTATATCCATAAGGTATCGAATACTGCCGTTATGTCTCCTACAGATACCTGGAAGCTGAGCGACCCCAATATCAAGCCTCAACGTGGCTGGCAGGTGGCGGCAGGCGCCTACTATAATACGCCGGGGCAACTTCTGGAATTATCTGTAGAAGGATATTACAAAAAGCTGATTGATTATCTGGATTATCGCAGTTCCGCCCAAATCCTGATGAACCACCATCTGGAGACGGATGTCATCAATACGGAGGGATATGCTTACGGCGTGGAATTCCAGGTGAAAAAACCGGCTGGAAAACTGAACGGGTGGATGAGCTATACTTATTCGCGCACTTTCTTGCGTCAGAATGATCCGCGCATAGCCCGTCCCATCAATGGTGGAGAATGGTATCCGACCGAGTATGACAAGCCGCATGACTTCAAGCTTGTAGGCAATTACAAGTTTACCCGCCGTTACAGCATGTCTTTCAATATGGATTACAGTACGGGCCGTCCCACCACAATTCCTGCCGGGCAATACTACGACCAGGGTTTGAAGAAAATGCAGGTTTACTATACCGACCGTAACAGTTATCGTGTTCCCGACTATTTCCGTATGGATTTGTCGTTCAATATTGAACCCAGTCACCACCTGACATTGTTGACCCACAGTTCCCTTTCTTTCGGTATCTATAACCTGACCGGAAGGAAGAATGTGTACTCTGTCTATTTTGTGTCCGAGGAGGGTAGGATTCAAGGATACAAGATGTCCATATTCGGTGCTCCCATTCCTTTTGTTACTTATAATATTAAATTCTGAAAGGGTATGAAGAATAAAGTATATTGGGTGATATGTATATGTCCGTTATGGTTGTTCCTTAGTAATTGTGTGGATAAGTTCAATGCCCACTTGCCGGAAAGTAGTATCGGCCTTCTCATAGTTGAAGGTAGTATAATATCGGATAGTGCTGTCGTGTTTTCTTTGAGCCGTTCCTTTTCCTTGGATGTGGAAGGGGTTCCTCCTGATTTCAATAAGGTGGATGCTGAAGTTTGTGTAACCGGTGAGGATGGCTCCAGTTTTAGGGGTGTTGCGTTGGGTAATGGAAAGTACCGGGTTGCTGTCGGAACATTGCATAGGGATGTCCGCTATAGCTTGAAGATTGTCTATGAGGGAGATATCTATACTTCCGAACCTCAATATCCGATAGGAACGGAAAGCATAGACGATGTCACCTACGAACAGCAAGGGGAGTATGGTGATGTCAGTATCCGTTTCTCTATGCAAAGCAAAGATGCTGCATGTTATTCTTGGAGTTATGAAGAAGATTGGGAGGTGAGGGCCGTATACAATCCTATGTGTGCTTATGACCCCGAAACAGATAAGATCGTTGATTATGATGCTAGACCATACTCACGCGGATGGTGTCATAGTGAATCGTCCGAGATAATAATAGGTAATATGGAAATAAACAAGGATAATCGTGTAAAGGATAAGTGTCTCTATTCCATTGAAGCAGACGATATTCGTTTTTCTTGCTATTACAGTACTATAGTGAAACAACGTAAGATTTCGAAGGGTGAATATGAATATTATCAGGAGAAAATAAAGCTTAATGAGGAGATGGGCGGGTTGTTTGTTCCCCAGCCTTCGGAATTGCCGTCGAACATTAGATGTGAAAGCTCAAATAAACAGGCCATTGGATATGTTGGTGTCAGTTTGAATGTGGCGGAATATCGCATTTTCATTTCTACAGATAATATACAATATAGGCTTCCTGAGGGGTATTGTCAGGGAGCGAAAGGGCTGAAAGAAGAGTATACATTTTTAGATTTATACTTGATGGGGTATACCATTGCATATCCGGACCCGGACCCACGTACGGGATTCAAAGGTTATGCATGGGTTTCTGGAGGTTGTACAGACGTACGCTATTTAGGTGCCAGCTTGGAAAAGCCTTCCTTCTGGCCAGTTGAAATCAATCTGTTTTAATAAGAAAAAGCGATGAATAATGCAAAATATATAGTAACATGGATATGCTTGTTGTGGCTCACTATTGGCAGTTGTGTGGATAAATTCAATGCGCACTTGCCGGAGAGTAGTACGAGGGTGCTTATAGTTGAAGGTAACATCATATCAGATAGTACAGTCGTTTTTTCCTTGAGCTGTTCCTTTCCTTTGAATGTAGAAGGAATTCCTCAGGATTATAACAAGATAGATGCAGAAGTCAGTGTAGTAGGAAGTGATGGTTCTTGTTTTAATGGCACTTCTTTGGGAGATGGAAAATACCAAGTTGTAATTGGCTCTTTGAATAAAGATGCCAGCTATAGTCTGAAAATTGTGTATGAAGGGGATATTTATACTTCGGAGCCTCAATATCCATTGGAGACAGAAACAATAAATGACGTTACCTACGAGCAACCGGAAAAATACGGTGACATCTCTATCCGCTTTTCTATGCGGAGTGAAGATGGCGGATGTTATTTCTGGAGTTACGAGGAAGATTGGGAAGTGAGGGCAGTATATAATCCCAAGTTCCGTTATGACCCTACCACTGATGAGGTGGTTGATTTTGATGCTACATCATATGCACGGGGATGGTGTCATGATAAGTCGGCTAAAATCATAGTAGGTAATATAGGAACAAATAAGGATACTCAATTGAAGGATAAGTGGCTCTATTCTATAAAGGCAGATAATAACCGTGTCTTTCATCATTATAGCACTTTGGTGAAACAGCGTAAGATTTCGAGGGGCGAGTACGAATATTATCAGGAGAAAATAAAAATCAATGAAGAAATGGGTGGATTGTTTATTCCTCAGCCTTCAGAACTTCCTACGAATATTATTTGCAACAATTCAGGCAAAAATGTAGTTGGTTATGTGGGAGTTAGCATGAATGTGGCAAAATATCGTATTTTCATTTCTGCCGATGATATATATTATAGGTTTCCTGACGGTTATTGCCAAGAATTTAGAGGTTGGGCAGATTCGTACATGGATTTATATGTGATGGGATATGCTATTGCTTATCCATTGATGGTAGGTTATGCATGGGTTTCCGGAGGTTGTACAGACGTACGCTATTTAGGTGCCAGCTTGGAAAAGCCTTCCTTCTGGCCGGATGAAATGAATTAATATTGAAATGATATGAAGAGAGTGATATTTTGTATTATAGGTTGGGTTCTTGTATTGGGATTACACGCTCAAATTGTTGAGAATATGCGTATTTATACAGACAAGGACTGCTATGTGGCTGGAGAAGATTTGTGGATAAAAGTTTGTGTGACGGATTCCTTGTCTCGTGGAAGCGTATTAAGCAAAGTAGCTTATGTAGAGATAAGTGACACGAAGCTGGTATACGCACAAGGTAAAATCGACTTGCAGAACGGGAATGGATGGGGACGTATCAGACTTCCGCAAGTCATGCATACCGGAGCTTACCAACTGACGGCATATACGCGTTATATGAGGAACTATCCTATGGCTTGTTTCCCAAAGAAGTATATAGCCTTGCTTAATACTGTTCAGACAACAGAGGAGGATAATGTGGAACTTTTCACGGATTCCATTACCGTTTCACAAGCTTCCGGCAATCAGCTTTCCGGAGCGGACTTATGGACAGATAAATCGGTCTATGGGAACCGGAGTAAAGTAGCCTTGACATTACCCAATCTGCCTGCTGATGTCAAGGAGCTTACTTTGTCCGTAGTACGAAAAGACTATGTGCTAAAGGGGTTTCCAATATCAGCCGACGGGCAGAAGAACTATACAAGTGTTCCGGAACGGTCATTTGCTGCAGAGTGTGAAGGGCATATTGTAACCGGCAGGCTGATGGGAGCGCCTGCTGACAATGTAAATGCACGTCTGGCATGTGTGGGCAAGGATATTCGTGTCTTTGGCGGACAGCCTAAGGCTGACGCTATTTATGCTTTTTATACGACCGGAATAACGGATATGCAGGAGATTGTATTAACTGCATTACCGGAGGAGGAAAGTCCCTGCCGATTGGAGCTTATTTCTCCTTTTGTCGGGGTGTTGGCGGAAAAACTTCCTAAAGTCTGTGTGTCATTTCGGAAAGAAGACTTGATAGAGCGTGGTTTCAGCGCGCAATTACATTCTCTTTTGCCGGTAGATTCTTCGTATAGCAAGAGTATATTGCAACAACTTTATGATTTTGTTCCCGCTTCCACTTATAATCTGGATGAGTATGTTCGTTTCAGGACTGTGAGGGATGTTTTTGTGGAATTTGTCAAGGGAATACGTATCAGTCAGCTGGAAGGTAAAGATGTCATCCGGATACTGCAACCGGATATAAGGAGATTCAGTAATATGAAAACACTGGTGTTGTTAGACGGGATTCCGTTTGATGACCATGAAACCATTCTGAACTATGATGCCCGTTTGATACACTATATACATCGTTATACTGGCAAATATACTTTTGGCGGGGAGTTGTATGATGGAATTGTTTCGTTTATAACCCATCGGGGAACATTGCCTGATATACGTTTGGATAAGAATTCACAGATGTTTTCTTATGAGTTTCCACAAAAGAGAATCGCATTTGTTGCTCCATCATACAATTCAGAGAAACAAGCCGGTTCTCGCTTACCGGATTTTCGGCATACACTTTATTGGAATCCGGAGATAACTTCCGCTATGGGTACACTCAACTTTTATACTTCGGATATGAACGGAATATATATAATTACCCTACAAGGAATTTCGGTTGACGGTAGGGAGATAAGGATGCAAAGTGAGTTTGTTGTTGGTGCTAACCATTAGTATAGATGGATAAAAAAGAAAAAGGGCAGAGAACTGAAAAGTTCCCTGCCCTTTATTCATTGTATTTAAAGGTGTTTTTTTACATGGTTACGAGTGACTGCTTTGCAAGCAGCTTTTGTAGTTTACCGTTCAGTGTTTGACACATTGTTCCATTACCCATTGCCTGATAGCGTTTGATTTGGTACTGTAACATAAAAATTTCATTTGCATTCTTTTTCATAATTCTCATCTTTTTGTGCTCTCCGCGTTTCGGAAAGCGGGTTTTTACATCTTTTCTTTTATCTTATAACGTTGCAAAGATACGAAATGTTTGCGAGAAATGTGTTTTATAACATAAAAAATAGCCATTCATCCTTTATTTTCTTTAGAAATACTAGATTTTGCAATCTATATATGACAAATATGTTACGCAAGTTTCGCAAACTCTTCCTTGTTTTATACCTTTGTAAAAAGGGATATTTTAGTATGGAGAATATTGTCAGAACAATAAGAGTTTATTATCCGGTTTCAGATGAAGCATTGGCGACATTGGCACATGGTTTTGAAAAGCAAGTGTTTCCTGTCAAAACACTTATTATCCGTGCAGGACAATTTGATAGGCAAGTCCACTTCATAGAGAAGGGAATGACACGCTCGTACACCTTGCACGATGGAAAAGAAGTAACGACATGGTTCTCTATGGAAGGTGATGTAGCTTGTGGCTCGTGGGATTTATATAGGAACAAAGCAGGCTTTGAATACGTGGAAACATTGGAAGAAACACTGGTCTATTCTATTTCCATTGAAACGCTTAATGAGTTGTATAAGTCAGATATAGATATTGCAAATTGGATGAGGGTGTTACAACAGGAAAATTTTCTTCGCTTACAAGATATTCATATATCTCGCCTCAACTTGTCTGCGTATGAGCGTTATGAAAAATTAATGAGTGAGTGTCCGGCCCTTTTTCATAGAGTGACTTTGGGACATATCGCTTCTTTCCTTGGCATTACACAACAATCATTGAGTCGTATCAGGGCAAAGGGGTATTTTTTAACATAGGATAAATTCCTATACATTAGAGTTTTGTATTTTTGTCCGCAAAAACAGGATGCGTATGAAAACAGAATATGAAAAGTGCATGGCTGGCGAACCTTTTATAGGAAGCAGGGACCCGAAAATAGTGGAGATGATTTTGCGTACAAAACGTCTCCTGGCACAATTCAATGCCACAGATTATGCCGATAGCAAGCGCAGGAGGGAGTTGTTGTGTGAGATGTTGGGACATGTAGGCAAGAATGTGCATGTGGATATTGACTTCCATTGTGAATGTGGCAAGCATATTTTTATGGGCGACAAGGTAATTGTCAACATGAATTGTACCTTTGTGGACAACAATCGTATTGACATAGGTAGCAACGTCTTAATAGCCTCTAATGTACAGATATATACGGCAACCCATTCTACCAAAGTAGATGAACGTATGGTGCAGGACTGTCCGGAAGAACAAGAAATCTGCCGTACGTATGCCTTACCTGTACGAATAGAGGATGGAGTATGGATTGGTGGAGGGGTTGTCATTTTGCCTGGTGTCACCATCGGGAGGAACAGCGTTATCGGGGCGGGGAGTGTGGTTACCCGTTCTATTCCTGCGAATTGTGTGGCAGTGGGAAATCCTTGTCGTGTGATAAAACAGATTGATAATATAGTATCTGTATGAGCATGTGTTGAGTAAATGTATTATCTTTGCATATATTACCATGTAAACAAGAGAGACTATATACTTATGGGGAAATTGGTGGAACTTTGGCGGAGTCCTTATCCTACGTTTTATCAACGCTGGAAGGCAGTAGTGATACCTTCGGCCATTATTTTTCTGATATTATATATACTTCAGCCGTTCGGTATTTCCCGGATAAAGGGAAGTGTGTTTGGGGTGGTTGCCGGTTCTGCATTGATTGCGGCAGGTGCTTCGGGAGTTTTCACCTATTTGCTTCCGGCATTATTTCCTGCTTATTACAAGGAGCAGAACTGGACATTGGGTAAGCATGTGTTGAATTTGCTGCTGATGTTGTTGCTGATAGCAGTGGGGATTTGGGCCTATCAATCATGGTTGATGGGAATGTGGTTGGACAAGCGGTTGTTCTTTCTGGCTTTGTCTTGGGTAATGGTGCTGGCACCTTTTCCTACCATATTTTTTCTGATGTGGAACCGCAATTTGCAACTGACCCGCAATCTGAAAGAAGCTATGGAGATGAACGGTCACCTTTCAAGGAGAATATCCCCGGAAGTTGGGATAGCGAGCTTGGAAGACAAGGTGTTTTCCTCGGAAGAAGCGTTGGTGTTTGCCGGTGGCACCAAAGAAATGCTGGAAGTAAAGGCCGGAGATTTCCTTTATGCAGAGGCAAAGGGGAATTACGTAAAAGTAGGTTACCGTTCAGATTCGGATAAAGAAAAGAAAATTACATGGAGATTGTTGCGTGCCACCATGAAGCAGGCAGAGGAAGCTGTCTCTGCTTGCCCTTTTATTATCCGTTGCCATAGGGCCTTTCTTGTAAACATCCGGATGGTGGTGAAAGTAGATGGAAACTCTCAGGGATATAAGCTGAATCTGGAGGGTTGCGAAGAAGATGTTCCGGTTTCACGCGCATACGCCAAAGAGGTGAAAGCATTGATTGAAAACCGAACAAAGAGTTAGTCACTCGTCACAGAAATACGTTGTTCGTCACAAAGAGTTTGTTGGTTGTCACATATCCGGGCTGTCTGTCCCGGATATTTTTTTGTCTTATACCCTTCCTTTATGTTTGCGGCAGGAAACACAACGAATGTAAAGATATGAAACGGGAAACAGTCTTTGGGATATTGGGTGTATTACTTTATACACAGCCTTCCGTAGCGCAGAAATCAGTGACCGATACAGTACGTCTGAATTTTAATATAGACAGTGTCGCTTTGGAAGAAGTAGTGGTAAAAGGAGCCAGAACTCCTGCTGCCAACAGCCGTTGGAGCGATATGCATCCGGTGGAACTGGTCACGGTGGGCGGTGCGAACGGTGATTTATACAAGGCATTGCAGACTTTGCCCGGTACGCAAGTGCAGTGAAACCGGTGAATTGCTGGTACGTGGTGGAGGCAGTTACGAGACGCAGACTTTTATTGATGGAATGCATGTACTGAATCCCTATACTTCGAACGGAATAAATACCCCTGCTCGCAGCCGTTACTCTACATTTATGTTCAGTGGGGTAAACCTTGCTTCGGGAGGCGCTTCACAAGAATATGGAGAAGCGCTTTCGGCAGTCTTGCCATTGGAAACAAGATTACAGCAAGGTCGATAAAGTCGGAGTGAACGCTTCCGTTGTCGGTGTTGGTGGAGGGGGCACAAAGACTTTTGACAGAGGCTCCTTGTCTGTTGACTTGAATTATCAGAACCTGGGTTTGTATGACAAGGTTTATTCGGGCAGGAGGGATTTCGAGAAGCCTTACCGGATGTTTTCCGGAGCTGTCCAGTTCCGTTATACTCTTGATGAAAGAGTGGTATGGAAGGTTTACGCACAATACGACCGGACGGACTTTTCCACTTACGAAGGGGATAACCGCAGATTGTTCGGGCTGGGTGAAGACAATATCTATGTAAATGCAACCTTTCGCAGGCATACTTCCGGAGAGTGGAGTTGGTTTGCAGGGGCGGCCTATTCTTACTATAACCGGAGAATCGGAGGAGCAGTTGTTTCGGGTGATAACTGGCTGGAACGTCAGCAAGAGACGCATCTGAAGGCTAAAGTTTTCAAACGGCTGTCATCGGTATTCCGCCTGGATATGGGGATAGAGAGCTATATCCGCAATTACAGGAATCATTATCTGTTGTGCGGGACGGATGACAGCAATCGCATGTCGCCTACCATTGGTGCGGGTTTCTTTTCGATGGCTTATTATCCGATGGAACAATTGAAGATGGAGTTTTCTTTTCGCACGGAATACACTTCTCCGAGCCGTAAGATGAATTTCTCTCCCCGGCTGGCGGCGAACTATTATTGGGGAAACATGATGCTGTCGGGGATTGTAGGGCGATACACACAGTTGCCCGAGAACAACTGTCTGGTGCGTCGGCCGCAGTTGATGTCGGAAGTATGTATGCAGTACAATTTGGGCGTTCAGTACGACTATGAAGGGCGTTTCTGTAAAGCTGAACTTTATTATAAGGATTATGACCGTCTGGCATTGGAGGAAACGGATGCCGATACGAAAGCTGTATTCTTGACCTCCAACGGTTATGGACACAGCAAAGGCATAGACTTGTTCTTCCGTGATAGAGCGTCCTTCAAGAATCTGGAATACCAGTTATCCTATACCTATAATATAGCCAAACGTAAATATCGGGAGTATCTGGAACTGACTACTCCTCAGTATGCTACACGGCATAATGCAGCCTGGGTGGTGAAGTATTCCTTGCCTCGCCTGCGTTCCATTGTCAGCGTGACCGACCGTTTCAGTAGCGGACTTATCATAACCCCATGCTGCCGGGTCTGATGAACGATGAAGTGAAGCCTTATAACAGTCTGGATTTGGGTGTGACCTTCCTGGCAAGCAAGAAGGTAATCATCCATGCTTCCACCAGCAATATCCTTTGCCGGAAGAATGAGTTCGGTAAGGTGGATAACAAGGCTGTCCTGGCTTCCAGCGACCATTTTTTCTATGTAGGAGTATATGTGACTTTAGGCAAGAAGGCCGCCTACGATGTATCCAATTTAGACAATAACCCTTTTTAAATAAACAAAGATGAAAGCAATGATTATTTTTTTTAGTATTTGTAATGCAAAGTGCCGCCCAGCTGCTCTTTGCCCAGAACCTGACTATTGAAGTGTGTGACATTGAAAAGGTGGAGGGGCATCTCTATGTCGCCATCTACAATTCGGAAGAAACATTCATGAAGAAACCCTTGACCGCCTTCCGGATAGATGTGAAAGATACGTCGCTCTCCATTCCTTGCCAGGGGTTACCTACGGGTACGTATGCCATTTCGTTGTTTCAAGACGAGAACGGAAACGGGAAACTGGATACTGCCGTTTTCGGCATTCCTACAGAGAAGTACGGGTTCAGTAATGCTCAAGGCGTTATGGGTCTGCCGTCTTATGACAAATGCAGCTTCACTTTTTCCGGAGACACGACTTTGGTGATACATCTGAAGTAGAGTGATTATGTAAGTAAAACGGGAATTAATTTTCTTTTGCGGACGATTTACACTATTTTTGTGGCTCAACCTTAATAATTGCGTTATGAAACGAGTTGCACGACTTCTGGGATTTCTCGGACTGGTATGTTTGCTTGCCTCTTGCGGCAAACGTTCTTTCATTACAGACACTTCTTACCGCCAACGTGTGGAGCAAGACTTCAATCAAAAAAAAGAAAGGTTGCCGCAGGGCGATTTGTTTGCCATATTCGATACGGACTTGACGTCGTACGAACGCGAAGCTTTGGAGTTCCTTTATGCCTATATGCCTTTGGCAGACATTGCCGATTATTCCGGAGAATTTCATCTGATGAACGTGCGCGCCTCCCAAAAGGCTGCCGATGAGATGCCTTGGGGAAAAGTTATTCCTGCGGATTTGTTTCGTCATTTTGTACTTCCGGTGCGGGTCAACAATGAGCATCTGGACAGTGCACGGGTAGTGTTTACGAAGAACTGAAGAATCGTGTCAAGTCTCTGTCCCTCTATGATGCCATTCTGGAGGTGAACCACTGGTGCCACGAGAAGGCTATCTATACTCCCTCCGATGCCCGTACCAGTTCGCCTTTGGCAACGGTACGCACGGCATACGGGCGTTGTGGCGAGGAATCTACCTTGCTGGTTGCCGCCTTGCGTTCGGTGGGTATCCCTGCCCGTCAGGTCTACACACCCCGGTGGGCGCATACCGACGACAATCATGCGTGGGTAGAAGCATGGGCAGACGGGAAATGGTATTTTCTTGGAGCCTGCGAACCCGAACCGGTACTCAACCTTGGTTGGTTCAATGCTCCGGCCAGTCGTGGCATGCTGATGCATACCAAGGTCTTCGGACGTTATGAAGGAGCGGAGGAAGTGATGTCTGTCACTCCTACTTATACGGAAATCAATGTAATCGGTAACTATGCACCGACGGCTAAGGCCACCGTTACGGTGACGGATGGACAAGGCAATCCGGTGTCTGATGCTTGTGTGGAGTTCAAACTCTATAATTATGCGGAGTTCTATACCGTGGCCCGGAAGCAGACCGATGCAGAGGGAAAGGCTTTTTTGACGGCCGGTAAGGGTGACATGCTGGTATGGGCTTCCAAAGACGGAAAATTCGGCTATGCCAAACTGTCTTTCGGTAAGGACCATGAACTGGTTGTGAAGATGGATAAGACTGCCGGCGACGGCCATGCGGTAGATTTTGAACTTGTGCCGCCCCCCGAAAATGCGGAGTTGCCGGCGGTTACGCCCGAACAGCGTGCGGCGAATGACCGCCGCATGGTCCATGAAGATTCCATCCGCAACGCTTATGTGTCTATGTTCATGACGGATGAGACGGCGCGTTATTTTGCCCGGCGGTACAAGCTCGACGAAGATGCCGTTTCACGGATACTGGTCGCTTCCAGAGGAAACCATCGGGTCATTGCCGACTTCATGGCACGGTTGCGCTCTGAAAAGTCCAAAAGAGGAGGTCTGGACCTGCTCCAACGGATTTCGGCAAAAGACCTCCGCGACGTTACACTGGAAGTTCTGATGGACCACATGCAATCCCGTATGTGCAAGAATGCCGACCATTTCCGCAGATATGTGCGCAATCCACGCGTAAGCAACGAGATGCTGACCCCCTATAAAGGATTTTTCAAGAAAGCCGTCTCAAAGGAAGATGCTGAGGCATACAAGGCAGAACCGATGAAACTGGTGGCATGGGTGGCCCAAAATATCCGGGTAGACAATGACTGTAATTTGGGAGGGGCTCCCATTTCTCCGGAAGGGGTCTGGAAGGCCCGTGTGGCTGATGCCCATAGCCGTGACATTTTCTTCGTCTCCATGGCACGCAGCATGGCAATCCCTGCCCGTATCAACGGAGTGACCGGCAAAGTACAGTTGATAGGGGATGATGGTGCGATGGATGTGGACTTGAACCATCATTCGGAAGAGCCGGTCTTTATGGCAGAAGGAATTGCTTCGAAGGGAAAGTTGGTGGCTTCCTATAAGCCTATCCGTTCGTTGGATAACCCGAAATACTATTCTCATTTCACTCTTTCCAAACAGACCCCGCAGGGCAGTTTGCAATTGCTTCCTATGACGAAGGCGATGCAGATATGGGCGGCGGTACTACATGGAGCAATCTGCTGAAGGAAGGAACAGCTCTGGAGGCCGGAGATTATGTTTTGGTGACCGGTACACGCCTTGCCAGCGGTGCGGTACTTTCTAAAACCACCTTTTTCAATATTCTGCCGGAGAAGACAACGGAAATTGAATTGGTGATGCGCGAGAGCGAGGATGAGGTGCAGGTTATCGGGAACTTTAATTCGGAGTCTCTCTTCACTTCCGCTGCCGGACGCCGGCTCCGCAGCCCGGCAGAGTCTGCTGCAGGCTTGTGGGCGCGGTTACTTTGTCGTAGGTATTCTGGGTGTCAATCAAGAGCCTACCAATCATGCGTTGCGCGACATCGCTTCATTCAAGGCAGATTTGGAGAAGTGGGGGCGTAAGATGGTGTTGCTGTTCCTTGATGAGGCCAAAGCCGGCAAGTTCGCCCGCGAGTCATTCCCCGATTTGCCCTCTACCATTATTTATGGTATAGATACGGACGGTATCGCTGCGCAGATTGCAGAAAGCATGAAGTTGAAGCATAAAGAGAGCCTGCCGATATTCATCATAGCCGATACTTTCAATCGGGTGGTCTTTGTATCGCAAGGATACACCATCGGACTGGGAGAACAACTGATGAAGACAATAAAGGGGTTATAGGGCTTTCTGCCATGAATTGTAAATAGTAATCGTCAAATAGTAAATCATCCGATGCCTGTTATCGAAATATCATCTTTGACCCATCCCGGTGTGGAGATATTCAGTACCCTTACCGAAGCCCAGTTGCGCAACCGCCTTGAGCCGGACAAAGGGCTGTTTATAGCTGAGAGTCCTAAGGTTATCAAGGTGGCTCTGGATGCCGGCTACGAGCCTTTGGCCTTTTTGTGTGAGCACAAGCACATCTATGGGGATGCTGCTGAAATCATTGAGCGTTGTGGCGATATACCCGTCTACACAAGCGGTAGGGAATTGCTTGCCGAGCTGACCGGCTACGTTTTGACGCGTGGTGTTCTTTGTGCCATGCGCCGTCCGGTTCCGAAGAGTATGGAGGACGTCTGCCGGGGAGCCCGGCGTATTGTGGTTATCGACGGGGTGGTGGATACCACCAATATTGGGGCCATCTTCCGTTCGGCGGCAGCTCTTGGCATGGATGCTGTGCTGTTGACGCGTAATTCCTGCGATCCTCTGAACCGTCGTGCGGTCCGGGTTTCAATGGGAACGGTTTTTCTTGTGCCGTGGACGTGGATGGACGGTCCTCTGGATACGCTCGGTGAGTTGGGTTTCCGTACGGCGGCCATGGCGCTTACGGACAATTCCATTTCCATAGACAATCCCGTTTTGAAGACCGAGCCCCGGTTGGCTATTGTGATGGGTACTGAGGGAGATGGTCTTTCGCACGAAGCGATTGCGGGAGCCGACTATGTGGTTCGTATCCCCATGGCGCACGGTGTAGATTCGCTGAACGTGGCGGCCGCAGCGGCTGTTGCTTTCTGGCAACTTCGCGTTTAGAAGTGATAACTCAAAAAAGCATATATTATGTTGGCATATACTTATATTGAACACGGAAAGTTCGGATTGCTTGAGAAACCGATACCGGTATTGGAAGATGCACGTGATGCTATTGTGCGGGTGACACTGGGTAGCATATGCACCAGTGACTTGCATATAAAGCATGGAAGTGTACCGCGCGCCGTACCCGGAATTACGGTAGGACACGAAATGGTGGGCATCGTAGAGCAGGTGGGTGCCGAAGTTGAGTCGGTAAAGCCCGGCGACCGTGTGACTGTGAATGTGGAGACTTTTTGTGGTAAATGTTTCTTTTGTCGTCACGGATATGTGAACAACTGTACCGACACCAATGGCGGTTGGGCTTTGGGGTGCCGTATCGATGGCGGCCAGGCGGAATATGTACGTGTGCCTTATGCCGACCAGGGACTGAACCGTATTCCCGATACGGTAAGCGACGAGCAGGCGCTCTTGGTAGGCGATGTGTTGGCCACCGGCTTCTGGGCTGCCCGTATCTCCGAAATAACCGAGGAAGACACTGTACTCATCATCGGTGCCGGGCCGACGGGTATTTGTACCCTGCTTTGTTCCATGCTGAAGAAACCCCGTCGCATTATTGTCTGCGAGCAGTCGGCCGAAAGAATCCGTTTTGTCCGCGAGCATTATCCGGAGGTGCTGGTCATTGGGCCGGAAAACTGCAAAGACTTTGTGAGGAAGCATAGTGACCATGGTGGGGCAGATGTCGTACTTGAAGTTGCCGGCACGGAAGATACTTTCCGCTTGGCATGGGAGTGTGCCCGTCCCAATGCCATTGTCACCATTGTGGCGCTTTATGACCAGCCTCAGTTATTGCCCTTGCCGGAGATGTATGGCAAGAATCTTGTCTTCAAGACCGGTGGTGTGGATGGGTGCGATTGTGCCGAGATACTGCGCCTGATAGCGGCGGGACAGATAGATACCACACCGCTTATCACACATCGTTTCTCGTTGGAGGAAATTGACGAAGCCTACCGTATTTTGAGAATAGGCTGGAGGGGGTGATAAAGGTGGCGATTGTGGGTAGATAGAAAAAGAGGATAGCCAATGAAGGCTATCCTCTTTTTCTATGTAATTATTTACTTGCTACTTACTTGCTCAAAGCCTGAGCCACGTCAACCGCACAAGCCACTGTACATCCTACCATCGGGTTGTTACCGATACCGAGGAATCCCATCATTTCCACGTGAGCAGGAACTGATGAAGAACCAGCGAACTGAGCGTCTGAGTGCATACGACCCATTGTGTCGGTCATACCGTAAGAAGCCGGTCCGGCAGCCATGTTGTCCGGGTGCAGAGTACGACCAGTACCACCACCGGATGCCACTGAGAAGTACGGCTTGCCAGCCAATACGCGTTCTTTCTTATAAGTACCGGCAACTGGGTGCTGGAAGCGGGTCGGGTTCGTAGAGTTACCAGTGATGGATACATCCACACCCTCTTTCCACATAATAGCCACACCTTCGCGAACATCGTCTGCACCATAGCATTTTACTTTGGCACGAGGACCGTCGCTGTATGCAATTTCACGAACTACTTTCAGTTCACCTGTGTAGTAGTCGAATTGAGTCTGAACGTATGTAAAGCCGTTGATACGGGAGATAATCTGTGCAGCGTCCTTGCCGAGACCGTTCAGGATGCAACGCAGAGGCTCTTTACGTACTTTGTCTGCTTTAGCGGCAATCTTGATAGCACCTTCGGCAGCAGCGAATGACTCGTGACCTGCCAAGAAAGCGAAACATTTGGTTTCTTCACGCAGCAACATGGCTGCCAAGTTACCATGACCGATACCAACCTTGCGGTCGTCAGCTACAGAACCCGGAATACAAAATGCCTGCAGACCGATACCGATAGCTTCAGCAGCTTCAGCAGCGTTCTTGCAGCCCTTCTTAATGGCGATGGCGCAACCTACAACGTATGCCCATTTTGCATTTTCGAAACAGATGGGCTGAGTTTCTTCACAAGTCTTATAAGGATCGAGACCATGAGCTTCGCAGATAGCATTGGCTTCTTCGATGTCTTTGATACCGTTTGCGTTCAATGCAGCAAGAATCTGCTTGATACGACGGTCTTGGCTTTCAAATTTTACTTCTCTAATCATATGTCTTTCCTCCTTATATTATTCGTGACGTGGGTCAATGTGTTTAACTGCACCTTGCTCTTCAGTGAAGCGGCCGTATGTACCGGTAACTTTCTTCAATGCTTCATTGGCGTCTGTACCTTTCTTGATTTCATCCATAAACTTGCCCAGATGAACAAATTCGTAACCGCAGATTTCGTCGTTCTTGTCCAAAGCGATAGTCTTGATGTAACCTTCTGCCATTTCCAAGTAACGAGAACCCTTAGCCAACGTTCCGTATAATGTGCCTACCTGGCTGCGCAGACCTTTGCCCAAGTCTTCCAAGCCAGCTCCAATCATCAAACCGCCTTCAGAGAAAGCAGACTGAGTACGACCGTAAACAATTTGCAGGAAGAGTTCGCGCATAGCTGTGTTGATAGCGTCGCAAACGAGGTCAGTATTCAATGCTTCGAGGATAGTCTTTCCCGGGAGGATTTCTGATGCCATAGCAGCAGAATGAGTCATACCGGAGCAACCGATAGTCTCAACCAAAGCTTCCTGGATAACGCCTTCCTTTACATTGAGGGTTAATTTACATGCACCTTGCTGAGGAGCACACCAGCCAATACCGTGTGTCAGACCAGAGATGTCAACAATTTCTTTAGCTTTTACCCATTTACCTTCTTCGGGAATAGGAGCCGGTCCGTGATTAGGACCTTTCTTCACAACACACATGTGTTCCACTTCGTGTGAATAAGTCATAATTAGCTCTTTTTTTAAGTGATATAATTAAAAAAAACGTAGTCCACTTTTATTAGTCGGGTGCAAAGTTAGTTGTTTTCCCCGTTTCTGCCAACTGTTCAATTTGACTTTTTTATTAAAAAGAAGTAATAAGAAGCTGAATTTCTGCGGAATGTAAAGTGGAGTTTGCAGTTGACTGTTTTTTCTCGTCTCTGATAGGGTTTGTGAATCAATAAGGTATGTGCTTGTTAATCAGGAAGTAATTTTGCCAACCCCTTGCTTGCGTCTTGGCAGGATTTTGCCATGCCTATGGCAAAGTTTTGCCAACGCGGTGGCAAAGTCTTGCCAATGGTAAGGCAAAATCCTGCCAACTGGTTGGCAAGGCGAAGAAAATAAAGGGGAGTCCGTGTTTGACTATGGCTGCAAAGTCTTACCTTTGTGGCACATTAAATAAAATACAAACTATGATAGAAGTTACAGATGTGGCATTGCGCCAGGCTGCCGGTGAAGGGATGGATGCATTCATCGGCGTATTCACCGGTGCTTATAAGAAAGAAATAGGCGGAGAAATGACTGCCGGGACGATGTCTTTGCTTACCGGTGAACAGCATTCATTGTTGGCCTATCAGATATTCCGTGATGAAGTGATGGAAGGGGGCTTCTGCCAACTGATTCAAAATGGTTATGGCGGTTATATTTTCGACAATCCGTTTGCCAAAGTGATGCGTTTGTGGGGAGTGGGCGATTTGAGTAAGTTGGTTTATGCTGCCAAGAAAATATACGATAGCCATCGTGACGACTTGGAACGCGAACGCACAGACGAGGAATTTATGGCAATGTACGAGCAATATGAGGCTTTCGATGAACTGGAAGATGAATTTTTGGAAAAAGAGGAGGAATATACAGCTTTGGTTGCCGGCTATGTGGATGAGCATTTGGAGCTGTTTGCCAAGATTGTGTGATAGAGAGTAACGAGGAAAGGCATATTAGCCTATACCCATTCTTGCCTTTCGGTATTGGAGAGATGTGCTATCTGAAAGCTAAAATATGCGAGCTATGAATGCCGGGATGAAAAATGGAATTAATTTATTGATGATTCTTGTATTGTTTATCTCATGTGTACAAGAAAAAGAGGACAATAATGTCTTAAGACGTGTGGAAGCGTGTATGGAATTATTTCCTGATAGTGCCTTGTCGCTTCTGAGTCAAATTGAATGTCCCGAATGTATGAGAGGACAACAGAGAGCAGATTATGCTTTGCTTTTAACGCAGGCTTTGGATAAAAACTATTTGGATAATTTGCAGTCAGACTCATTGATAATGATAGCGGTAGAATATTATAAACAGGAAGGTGATAAATTGAAGGCAGGGAAGGCTTACTTTTATTATGGAAAAGTGATGTTGTTAAAGGAGCGCTTCTCAGATGCTATGCAGGCTTATCTGGAAGCATCGAGTCTCTTGGAAGAAACTAGGGATTATAAAGTACAAGGGATGGTCTGGGAATATATAGGGTATTTGAACTCGGTTCAAGGATTGTATGAAAATTCTATAGACAATTTTAAACATTCTATCAGGTACTATGAACTGGCGAGTGACAGACGTCGTATTTTATATGGTTATAGGAATATGGCAAGAGGCTATTTTTCGGTACATCATAATGATAGTGCAGGTTGGTATGCTGAAAAAGGGCTTGTGTTGAGTGACACTGTTAGTGGTATGAAGGCATCTTTTCTACATTTATTAGGACTTATTGCCAATAATGAAAAACGATATCCACAAGCAATAGAGTATTTTTCAAATGCAATGGAAGTTTGTGATAATTTAAATGATAAATATCGTTATAGTTTGTCTTTGGGACGTGTTTATTCTGAAGTAGGTCAAAAGAAAAAAGCTGAAGATTGTTTTGTTTCTTGTATCAATGCAACTAATATTTTTGTGTCTTCGGGTGCATATTACTATTTGGCTGATATGCATAAAAAAGATGGTAATTATTTGAAAGCGTTTTTGTATAAAGAGAAGTCTGATTCATTATTAGAGGTGACTCGTAATGCTGAACTGCAAAAGCAGTTGTTGGATTTGCAGAATAAGTATGAAAATGATAAGCTTATTTTGGAAAATAAACAGATAAGGCTGGAAAATGAGAAACAGACTTATTTTTATTTGTTTTTATTTGTATTCATATTAGGGTTGGGCATCATCGCTTTCTTTCTGGTTAGGAAAAGGTATCGAACAAAATTGTTGCGTAATGTCGAGATTATTGGAAATAATAATGCAATTATTAATAGATATGCTTGTAGAATTGCAGAATTGGAGAATGTGAGCTTACAAGAACGTCAGGCTAAAAAAGAGGAAATAGGAATCCTGAATAGAAAAATCCTTTGTTTAATAGCAGAAAATAAGCGAGTATGTGAGAATTCGAGTGTTGACGCCTTGTTTGTATTAGAGGAATTGAAGCAAGGAAATTTGATTATTAGTAATATGACTATTGCTGAACGGCAACATATATTTGACTTTTTGGATTTGGTTCATGCGAATTTTATTACTCGACTTAAACAAGAGTTTGATTTAACAAAAAATGAATTATTGTTGGCTGCGTTGCTGAAAGTGGGATTCTCTAACAAGCAATTAATGATTGTTTTTGATTGTGAAATGAAATCCATATATAAAAACAGACAAAGACTAAAAGCAGATTTAGGACTTACTAAGAATGATTCTTTAGAGCAAATGATAATGATGTATTGAGAAAAAAACGTTTTTTTGTCCTATATGTTTCTTTGTAGTGTGTTGATATATAATTTATTACCTACCCTATTTTTGTCCGCATAGTTATTGCTGAATTATTGTTGAATAGTCCCTAATTTTGTATAAATAAAAAATGAAAGACTATGAAACTGAAAATTATCTTATCTGTATTGTTGTTATTTTCTTTATTAAAGGTCGATGCTAATCCTTTGGTCGACATAAGTATTGCTTCTGGAAAAGAAGAAGTCTTTTTGCATTCAAATGATATTCCTTTTGAAATTCTGACTACGGGAAAAGAAGATGGAAGCCGTTCCGTTATACCATTAGTGCCATTTGTTGTATTCGTTGAAGATTCTAATTATTCCGTGGAATTGGATTTTATGGAAGGAATCGGGGTAGTGGAAATTGCCATTTCCCAAAATGGTTCTGTGATTTATTCTTCTTCCGAGAATATTCTATCTCCCCTTCGGAAATATTTGCAACTTCCTTTCGGAGTATCAGGGGAGTATTGTATAGAAATTAAAGGAGATAATGGGGCATATGCATATGGCTGTTTTAAATTATGATATATTTTTAACTAAAAAATGTAATGCTTATGAAAAAGATTAGTTTATTGTTGGTAGGAGTGTTGGCTCTATTTTCTTGTGAGCAAGAGGAATTGGATAACTTTGTGGAAAGTAGTGGTGTGTGGCAGGTGATGACAAGGGCGATAGGTTCTAGTGCGGATTTTGATCCGATAAGTGAGCTTGCCGAAATTCCAGTGAATATTTTGAATATTGGAAACTCTAAACAAAAGTATCTTACTTGTAAAGAGAAAGGTACTGAAATTTGTTTAACAGATAAAGATGATGGATCTTTGAGGCAGAGATGGTATCTGAAGTATGGAAGAACTATTGTTGTTGCTGGGGGAAATAATAGAGTGACATCCGATACATATGGAGTTGTTACTCCTAATAACTATTTATCTTCAGAAATACCTGATAATCTTCGTTTGAGTTATTGGAATAAATCAACTTTTGATTCACCTTTGGCTGGACCTGGCTTAAGCTTTAATTGTTTGGCTGATGCTAATTGTATGATATATACGATGTATGGAAACTTTAATACTGGTTTGTCTTCTTATTATTTGCAATCAGAATCTTCAACGTCTTCCTCTGTAAAGTTTAAAACGAATAATTCCTCAAGCCTCGCTTTATGGGAAATAGTTCCTGTTGGTGAATATGAACTTGTTGGTTTAGAGTATGTACGGACTACGGTTGATAGCTTTGAACCTACAGAAGTGATTTGTGACCATGATGAATATACAAATGAACATTTAAGCGTTGATACATGGAACTATTCTTTATCTACAAGCTATACAGAAAAATCTGATTTTTCAAAAACAGAAGGAGTAAGTGTCACTATTTCAGGAGGATTGAACGTGGGTATACCTAATGTGGTAGGAGATGATTCTTCGCTTGGAGTAAATGTTTCTGTACAGCAGCAGACAAATAAATCTTGGACTTATGGTACAAGTGATAGTAAAACGGTAACAAAAACGAGAACTGGACAAATCCCGATTCAACCAGGTGAAACTGTAAAACTTGATGCGGTGTTAATCATGTACAAAGGTAGTTTGACTTACGTTGCTACATTAAGGAAAATAGGGGATACTAAAACGTTTAGAGTTAAAGGAAAATGGAGTGGAGACTGCTTCTTCTTTTGAAGCTAGAACATATAATCCAACAACAGGGAAATTGGTAGGAGAATATGTTTTAGAATAATGTGATTATCTAAATTATGGTTGTTTATAAATGTTAAATAGATATTGGGGCTTGCAGTATTTAGATTAATCTTTCATTTAATCTTAAAAACAATGAAAAAACGAGGAGAGTACTATATTACTCAATTCTTTTATCTAAATTTGCAAACTCTAATATTTATAGGAAAGATGAAACAATTAAAATTCTTGATGGTTGCCTTGACATTGTTGATGGGCATTTCGTTTACTTCGTGTCTGAATTCAGATAATGATTATGCTCCTACCGTAGGAGGCTTTGTAAAGGTCGGCGGTGGTATGTTTGGTACTACATTTACAATGCTTGATGGTGCAACAACAATTAGTCCGACGGCAGCATCTTTGACACAGGCAGAGAGTAATATGGGATTTAAATATTCAAACACTAATATTGCTTATGTAATAGGAACTTATGATGAAACTTTGAATCCGGACCCGATAAACAATAAAGAATATAAGTCGGTTTCTTTGACATATGCCGTTAGTTTGGATGATAAGGTTTTAATTACTGAACGTGGAGCATCTAATGATTCTGTCAATAAGGCTCCGATTATAGATATTGATAATTCTGAGAAAGTTAGTTATAATAAAGAATTATTCAAACCTTGGTTCTTTTATGATAAAACAACTTTGGTATTGCCAATAAATTATTATCTCTATAAAGCAGGCGTACATAAATTTACCTTAGTTTATTACCCGTCAGAAAACAATAGTACGAATAAGACTTTGAAGTTGCATCTTCGTCATTATAACGCAGATGATAAAAGCCACTTCATCTACTTCTTTTGCAAAAATTCGGACATTCCTTCCATTTTTTATTATGCATATGATTTGCGTGATGTCTTCACCCGATATGCAATGGCTGTGTGGAAGTTCTGAATATCCATCTTCAATAGTGGTGGAGTATGTTGTAAATCCTAATGGCTTGGATTTGGAAAAAGCAGAAACCAAGACAGTTGTAGTAGAGCGTAAGTCTATTGTAGAAACAACGACTGACTAAGATTTGAATTACAAAGATTTATTTCATATAGCAATACTACTGATTTCCTCTCCGGCTCGTGCCTGGGAGGAAATTAGTTTAGAGGATAGACGAAAAGTATTTACTACTTTTGTCTATCCTATGATTGGTTTATGCGGGTTGTCCGTTTTCATCGGCTCTTTGATGAAGATGGGATGGGATGGGCCGCAAAGCTTTCAATATGCCATGACACAATGCTGTGCGGTGGCTGTATCCTTGTTTGGAGGATATTTTTTGGCAGCCTATCTCATCAATGGGTTGCGTGTCCGCATGTTTATGCTGGACAGTGATATTCCTTTGGCGCAACAGTTTGCAGGTTATGCACTGGTAGTGGTGTTCATGCTGAGGATTGTTATCGGCATATTGCCTGATTTTGGCATTATGGCTCTGTTGCTCCAATTCTATATCGTGTATGTTGTGTGGGAAGGAAGCAAAAAGGTGATGCAGATAGCGGAAAAAGACCGTTTGCGTTTCACCATTCTTTCTTCTATTTTGTTAATAGCTTGTCCGGTGGCCATTGAATGGATATTCAATAAGCTGACGGTAGTGCTAAACTGATAAATGTCATGAAACAAGCTCCTGTAAATATAAAGAATAAGCGTGCTACGTTCGATTACGAACTGACGGACACCTATACGGCTGGCATTGTGCTTACGGGCACAGAAATCAAGTCCATCCGGTTGGGGAAAGCAAGCTTAGTCGATACGTTCTGTTACTTTGCCAACGGCGAATTGTGGGTGAAGAACATGCATGTGGCCGAATACTTCTATGGTTCGTACAACAATCACAATGCACGTAGGGAGCGCAAGCTTTTGTTGAATAAGAAGGAACTTGAAAAACTGATGCGCGGCACGAAAGATCCGGGTTTCACCATTGTTCCCGTGCGCTTGTTTATCAATGAAAAAGGGCTGGCCAAACTTGTGGTGGCACTTGCCAAAGGTAAGAAGCAATATGATAAGCGCGAATCACTGAAGGAAAAAGATGACAAACGCGATATGGCGCGTATGTTTAAAAGATAATATGAGTAAACTTGGTAGTTTGGTGCGTGAGCGCATCCTTATTCTGGATGGTGCAATGGGCACCATGATACAGCAATACAACTTGACAGAGGAAGATTTTCGGGGTGAACGCTTCTCGCAGATTCCCGGACAGATGAAAGGTAACAATGACCTGCTTTGTCTGACACGCCCCGATGTGATACAAGACATTCACCGCAAGTATCTGGCGGCAGGTGCGGATATTATCGAAACAAATACATTCAGTTCCACCCGCGTCAGTATGGCCGATTATCATGTGCAGGACTATGTGCGTGAGATGAATCTTGCCGCAGTGCGCCTGGCACGCAAAGTGGCAGATGAGTTTACTTCTCTTACTCCCGACAAACCCCGTTTTGTGGCAGGCTCCGTAGGACCGACGAACAAGACCTGCTCCATGAGTCCCGATGTGAACAATCCGGCCTTTCGTGCCTTGAGCTACGATGAACTGGCCGATGCCTACCGTGAGCAGATGGAAGCATTGCTCGAAGGTGGTGTGGATGCTTGCTGATAGAAACCATTTTTGATACGCTGAATGCCAAGGCTGCTATTTTTGCCGCCGGGCAGGCGATGGAAACTGTAGGAGTTCATGTACCCTTGATGCTCTCTGTGACTGTTTCTGATATTGGAGGGCGTACTCTGTCGGGACAAACTTTGGATGCTTTTCTCGCCTCCGTGCAACATGCCGATATTTTTTCAGTTGGGTTGAACTGCTCCTTTGGCGCCCGCCAGCTGAAACCTTTCCTGGAGCAGCTTGCTGCCCGTGCACCTTATTATATCAGTGCTTATCCCAACGCCGGACTGCCCAACAGTTTGGGCACATACGACCAGACTCCTGCCGATATGGCACATGAAGTAAAAGAGTATATCCATGAGGGATTGGTGAATATTATCGGTGGTTGTTGCGGAACGACAGATGCCTACATTGCCGAGTACTCCTCGCTGATTGCCGGTGCAACGCCCCATCAGCCGGTTCCCAGACCGGAAAATCTTTGGCTCTCCGGGCTTGAACTTCTGGAAGTGAAGCCGGAAAATAACTTCGTGAATGTGGGTGAACGCTGTAATGTTGCGGGTTCGCGCAAATTCTTGCGTCTGATTAATGAAAAGAAATATGACGAGGCGCTCAGCATTGCCCGCCAGCAGGTGGAAGACGGTGCGCAGGTCATCGATATAAATATGGACGACGGACTGCTGGATGCTCAAGTGGAGATGACGACTTTCCTCCATCTGATAGCTTCGGAACCGGAGATTGCCCGCGTCCCCGTCATGATAGACTCCTCTAAGTGGGAAGTGATTGTGGCCGGATTGAAATGCTTGCAAGGCAAGTCCATCGTCAACTCCATCTCCTTGAAGGAGGGGGAAGATAAATTCCTGGAGCATGCGCGTACCATCAAGCAATATGGTGCGGCAGCCGTGGTGATGGCTTTTGATGAAAGGGCAGGCAGACACGTACGAACGTAAGATTGAGGTCTGCGAACGGGCATACCGTCTTTTGGTGGACAAGATAGGTTTCAATCCCCATGATATAATTTTCGACCCGAATGTACTTGCCGTGGCAACCGGTATGGACGAGCACAACAATTATGCTGTAGACTTTATCCGTGCCACCGGATGGATACGCAAGAATCTGCCCGGTGCGCATGTCAGTGGAGGAGTGAGTAACCTTTCCTTCTCTTTCCGCGGCAATAATTACATTCGCGAGGCGATGCATGCCGTATTCCTTTACTATGCCATCCGCGAGGGCATGGATATGGGTATCGTCAATCCGGCTGCCTCCGTTCTTTACACCGATATTCCCGCTGATATATTGGAGCGCATAGAGGATGTGGTCTTGAACCGTCGTCCCGATGCTGCCGAGCGCCTGATAGAAACTGCCGAACGCTTGAAAGCGGAAGCAGAGGCGGCAAAAACTTCTGGAGGAGAGCGGCAGGCTGCCGCCCATTCCCAACTTGCCTGGAGAGAGGGGACTCCTGTGGAAGAACGGTTGAAGTACGCCTTGACAAAGGGTATCGGCGATTATCTGGAAGAAGACCTTGCCGAAGCGCTGAAGCTGTATCCCAAGGCTGTTTCCATCATTGAAGGTCCGTTGATGGCAGGCATGAATCATGTCGGCGACTTGTTTGGGGCAGGCAAGATGTTCCTGCCGCAAGTAGTGAAGACGGCGCGCACCATGAAGAGAGCGGTTGCCATCCTCCAGCCCGTAATCGAGTCGGAGAAAGAAGAAGGTGCGACTGCTGCCGGGAAGGTGCTGCTGGCTACGGTGAAAGGTGATGTGCACGACATTGGCAAAAATATAGTCTCGGTAGTAATGGCCTGCAACGGCTACGAAATAATAGACCTTGGCGTCATGGTGCCTGCCGAAACCATTGTACAGCATGCCATAGAGGAAAAGGTAGACATGATAGGATTGAGTGGCTTGATAACCCCTTCGCTGGATGAAATGGTGCATGTAGCCATTGAGCTGGAAAAGGCAGGTCTGGACGTTCCTCTGCTGATAGGTGGTGCCACGACTTCACCGCTTCACACAGCTCTGAAAATTGCTCCGGTCTATCATGCTCCCGTAATCCATCTGAAGGACGCTTCACAGAATGCTACAGTAGCAGCCAAGCTGATGAATCCTAAGACAAAGGAGGAGCTGGAAGAAGAACTGCATGAGAAGTATCGGCAGTTGTGCGAAAAGAACCGGGAGAAACAAGTGACAACCGTTTCCCTGGAAGAAGCGAGAAAGAACAAACTGAATCTGTTTTAAATAGGAAGGAAAATAAGGATTAGGGATTAATCCTTAATCCCTATTTTTTTATCTTCTTCTTGTATTGCTCGAAGCGTGACGTAATATCCCTTACGAAGTTATAAGTTTCAATGCCACGGAAATAGCCGTTTTTGCAGACGGGGTCGGTGAAGTATTCCTCATTGCTTTTTAGCAGAATGAAGTTTTCTACATTATCACGCCAGACATATTTGTTTTTGCCGTATTTTTCGGCCAGTGCCATGGCATCCAGCACATGGCCGATACCGGAATTATAAGATGCCAGCACAAAGTTGATGCGTTCTTCCTGGGGTATCTTGGAAAAACTTTTGGCTGTGGCGCCTATGTATTTCACGGCAGCCTTTATGCTCTCTTCAGGGTTCTGTTCCTTTCCTTCGGGTAGCCCCATAGCCCTGGCTGTGGCAGGCATCAGTTGCATCAGCCCCCTGGCACCCGCCCAAGATACGGCAGTGGAGTCGAAGTTGGACTCAGTATATGCCAGAGACGCCAGCAGGCGCCAGTCCCAGTCTATCTTGGGAGCATATTTCTTGAACAAATCATCGTAATGGGAAATTTTTCCTTCGCGCAGGGAGAGGATAGGAGAGTGGGGAATGGCCTTGCCGATTTCAAAATATCGTTTCATACTTGCCGTATAGGCAGGTGAAGTCATATTCTCCTCGTGCCATTTGTTGGCGGCGGCTGCCAGTTGCGGACAGTCTTTCCGGACTGCCCACGATGCACGCTGGTCAAAGCTGATGGAGAGTCCGATATTCAGGTTAGGGTAATAGGTCGTATTAAGCTGTGCCACATCATTGTCTGCTACGGTATAGGGGATTTTCCCTTGTGCCACTTGGGTGATGAGGTCTTCTGCACTGATACTGTCGTTGGTCACTTTATGGATGTGGATACCTCCTCCGAGCTCTTCGTCCAGATTGACCAGCCGTTCATAATATTTTCCGGGCTTCACATATACATCTTTCCCGATGAGTTCCGTTACGTCTTTCAGTGGTTTGGTGCGTCCGCCGTTACGTTGCACGATGACTTGGTGCGTGATGACCTCCTCACCGCAATATATCAGGCTGTCTTTCCATTCTTTAGTGATGGGAAGGTTGTAGGCTATGAGGTCTCCCTTGCCTGCCAGCAACTTCTCTATGAGTTCGTGCACATTCCGGGCTACCTCTATTCTCAGCTTCACTCCCAGGCTCTTGGCAAACTGTTCGCTCAGCTCATACTGGAATCCCATGTCCTGGCCACGGTAGATGAAGTAGGAAGTGGAACTGTACAGTGTCAATACGACCAGTTCTCCGCTGTCCTTTATCTGTTGCAGGTCATCCGCTTCTTCTTTTTCGGCAGGATGTCCTCCACGGCATCCTGCGATGCAGCACAACAACAGCAAGATAATTGGGACGGGAGAATTGATAATGGATGATTTATGTCTGGCGAAAGAAAACAGGCTGTTCATATCTCATAGGGTTTAGTGCGTTCTTAATCCTCCATTATCAATTCTCCATTACAAATTAACTCCCCAAGTGCTTCTTGATGTACATGGTCAATATATCAATGGCCACCTGGTTGTTTCCGCCTTCCGGCACAATGAGGTCGGCGTATCGTTTGCAGGGCTCTATGAATTGCTGGTGCATGGGTTTTAGTATGCGTGTATAGCGCTCCATGACGGCTTCGGCCGTGCGTCCGCGTTCCACCACGTCACGCTGGATTACACGAATTAGGCGTTCGTCGGGGTCGGCATCAACAAATATCTTCAGGTCCATCATGCTTCGCAGCTTCTTGTCGCACAAGGCAAGGATACCTTCTATGATGATGACTTCCCGGGGCTCGATATGGATGGTTTCGGGCTGCCGGGTACACGTCAGGTATGAGTAGGTGGGCTGTTCTATGCTTCTTCCTTCGCGCAGCATGGCGACATGCCTGGAAAGAAGGCTCCACTCGAAAGCGTCGGGATGGTCGAAGTTGATGTTCTGCCGTTCTTCCACGGGCACATGGCTGCTGTCCTTGTAGTAAGAGTCTTGTGGCAACAATACCACTTCACCAGCCGGTAGGCTTTCGATAATTTTACGTACGACGGTGGTCTTTCCCGAGCCGGTTCCGCCTGCAATTCCTATTATTAACATCCGTTTAAGTGTATATTTGAAACAAAACCAGTATTTTTGCAGTTGTTAAAACAGCCGCTTAGGCTGACAAATATAGTGATAAATCATTTAAATGGCAAAGTTATGGTAAAGCACATTGTATTATTTAAGTTAAAAGATGAGGCACCGGCTGACGAAAAGTTGGCTGCGATGAACAGTTTCAAGGCAGCTATCGAAGCGCTTCCGGCTAAAATATCCGTTATCCGCAAGATTGAAGTCGGATTGAACATCAATCCTGCCGAGGCTTGGAGCATCGCTCTTTACAGTGAGTTCGATACGTTGGATGACGTGAAATACTATGCTGCCCATCCCGACCATGTAGCTGCCGGCAAGCTTATCGCTGCTGTGAAAGAGAGCCGTGCCTGCGTGGACTACGAGATAATTGAAAATTAAAAATTAAAAATTAAATCAGAGAACATGAAGAAATTATTGTTCCCTTTCTTTCTGTTGCTTTTCACGGTGGCGATGCGGGCACAGATACAAGATCCCGTCAAGTTCAAGTCCGAACTGAAGATTTTGGCTGCCGATGAAGCGGAGGTCGTTTTTACGGCTGCTATTGACAAGGGCTGGCATGTCTATTCCACCGACTTGGGCGATGGAGGGCCTATCTCGGCGACTTTCAATGTGGAGAAAATATTCGGAGCGGAAGTGGTTGGTAAACTGAAGCCCGTAGGCAAGGAAATCTCTACTTTCGATAAGTTGTTCGAAATGAAGGTGCGCTATTTTGAAAATACGGCCCAATTTGTGCAGAAGCTAAAATTGACGGGTGGTGCCTATCAGCTGGAAGGATATCTGGAGTATGGCGCTTGCAACGATGAAAATTGTCTGCCGCCCACACAAGTGCCTTTCCAATTCTCCGGTAAGGTAGAAGGGGCTGCCAAAGAAGCTGCTGCCGCTACGGCTGAAATGAAAGCCGAAACACAGTCCGCAGAGCAGGAGACTGCCGCCGATACGGTTTCTGTGGCTGCTATTGGCGGTGCGGACGGGCCGACGGAAATCAATGTGACGGACAAGGTGGACCTCTGGAAGCCGGTCATCAATGAATTGCAATCTTTGGGCGAAACTACTTCGCAGGAGGATATGTCCTGGATTTATATCTTTATTACCGGATTTGCCGGCGGACTGCTGGCGCTCTTCACCCCTTGTGTATGGCCCATCATCCCGATGACTGTCAGCTTCTTCTTGAAGCGTAGCAAGGACAAGAAGAAGGGCATCCGCGATGCGTGGACGTATGGCGCTTCCATCGTGGTGATTTATGTGACGCTCGGACTGGCAATCACGCTTGTTTTCGGAGCCAGCGCACTGAACGCACTCTCTACGAATGCAGTATTCAATATCCTTTTCTGCCTGATGCTGGTGGTGTTTGCGGCTTCCTTCTTCGGAGCGTTCGAGATAACGTTGCCCTCCAAGTGGAGTACGGCTGTAGACAGCAAGGCCGAGGCGACAAGCGGTTTGCTCAGCATCTTCCTGATGGCATTTACCTTGTCGCTGGTATCTTTCTCCTGCACGGGACCCATTATCGGATTCCTGCTGGTGCAGGTTTCCACGACGGGCAGCGTGGTGGCTCCCGCCATCGGCATGCTGGGCTTTGCCATAGCTTTGGCATTGCCTTTCACGCTGTTTGCCCTGTTCCCGTCCTGGCTGAAGTCCATGCCCAAATCCGGCGGATGGATGAATATCATCAAGGTGACGCTTGGCTTCCTGGAGCTGGCTTTTGCCCTGAAGTTCCTTTCGGTAGCCGATTTAGCTTACGGTTGGCGCATCCTCGACCGTGAAACGTTCCTTGCTTTGTGGATTGTACTTTTTGCACTGCTTGGTTTCTACTTGTTGGGCAAAATCAAGTTCCCGCACGATGATGACGATTCAAAGGTTAGTGTACCCCGTTTCTTTATGGCGTTGGCCTCACTGGCATTTGCGGTGTATATGGTTCCTGGTTTGTGGGGAGCTCCGCTGAAGGCTGTCAGTGCTTTTGCACCGCCCATGCAGACGCAGGATTTCAATCTTTACAATAATGAGGTGCATGCCAAGTTCGATGATTACGACCTCGGTATGGAGTATGCCCGCCAGCATGGCAAGCCCGTGATGCTCGACTTCACCGGCTACGGCTGCGTGAACTGCCGTAAGATGGAGCTTGCCGTATGGACAAACCCGAAGGTGAGTGACATTATCAACAACGACTATGTACTTATCACGCTCTACGTCGACAACAAGACGCCGCTTCCTTCTCCCGTGAAGATTGTGGAGAACGGTACGGAACGTACGCTGCGTACCGTAGGCGACAAGTGGAGTTATCTGCAGCGCGTCAAGTTCGGCGCCAATGCGCAGCCCTTCTATGTGCTGATTGACAACGAAGGCAAGCCGCTCAACAAGTCCTACTCCTACGACGAGGATATACCTAAGTATATCGAGTTCCTGCAGACAGGACTGGAGAATTATAAGAAAGAGAAATAAATAGAATTGGAAAAAGGATGCTTGTAAAAAGGCATCCTTTTTTCACTAAATCCCCTTTTTGTATGAAACACATTATAGACATTGATGCTTGGGAACGCCGGGATAACTACGGCTTTTTCCGCAATTTTGTAAATTCCTGGTATTCCGTCACCACAGAGATTGACTGCACGGAAGCCAGTGCTGCAGCCCGGGCTGCAAAGCGCTCCTTTTTCCTTTATTATCTGTATGCTGTGGTGCGTTCGGCCAATGAAGTCGATGAACTCCGTTACCGTACCGACAAGGAAGGCCGGGTTGTTTTTCACGACCGGGTGGACATCATTTCTCCGATAGCCGTTCCTGGGAAAACATTCTATACCATGCGCATTCCCTATTACGAAGACTTTGAACGTTTCTATGCCGAAGCCTACGCCTTGATAACAAACATGCCCGAGGACGGTGACCCTTATGGAGCCGAAAAGATTCTTGCCGAGCAAGGCGATTACGATGTGGTCCATCTGAGTGCGGTTCCCAAAATGTATTTCACCTCGATAACCTATACACTTGCCGAAGCAGGCAACGGTTGCAGTTATCCGTTGATGACTGCCGGCAAGGCCGTATCTCGTGAAGGCCGTCTGGTATTTCCTCTTTCCATTTATGTGAACCATGCTTTTGTCGACGGTTCTCATTTGACCTCCTTCTTCGGAAAGGTGGAGGAGTATTTGAAAGAGATTTCACATAAATGAATCACCCCAAATAAATAATCTATGAAACGCTTATAAGGGTGTTTTTTCATGCTACAAATATATATATATGATGCCATACATATATGGCAACTTTTGAGTTGTTTTTTTGT
>VOFK01000077.1_pt1 | contig 88000 bp, 140 predicted proteins | sample 5384121 | NCBI WGS metagenome assembly VOFK01 (sample SAMN12384730, study PRJNA508395) | human gut metagenome | isolation source: healthy gut J | host: Homo sapiens
GCCGCAGAGAATAGATCTCAAGCGACTGTTTAGCAAAAACACAGGTCTGTGCTAAATCGAAAGATGACGTATATGGGCTGACACCTGCCCGGTGCTGGAAGGTTAAGGGGAAGTGTTAGAGTAATCGAAGCACTGAACTTAAGCCCCAGTAAACGGCGGCCGTAACTATAACGGTCCTAAGGTAGCGAAATTCCTTGTCAGGTAAGTTCTGACCCGCACGAATGGCGTAACGACTTGGGCGCTGTCTCAACAAGGGACCCGGCGAAATTGAAGTACTGGTAAAGATGCCAGTTACCCGTGATAAGACGGAAAGACCCCATGGAGCTTTACTGTAACTTGATATTGAATTTTTGTATTACATGTACAGGATAGGTGGGAGACAGAGAACTAATGCCGCCAGGTGTTAGGGAGTCGATGTTGGGATACCACTCTTGTAATATGAAGGTTCTAACCTGCACCCGTGAATCGGGTGGGGGACACTGTCAGGTGGACAGTTTGACGGACTGGGGCGGTCGCCTCCTAAAAGGTAACGGAGGCGTTCAAAGGTTGGTTCAGCACGGACGGAAATCGTGCAATGAGTGTAAACGTATAAGCCAGCCTAACTGCGAGGCCGACGGGCCGAGCAGTAACGAAAGTTGGAGTTAGTGATCCGGCGGTATGTGCGTGGAAATGCCGTCGCTCAACGGATAAAAGCTACCCTGGGGATAACAGGCTGATCTCCCCAAGAGTCCCACATCGACGGGGAGGTTTGGCACCTCGATGTCGGCTCATCGCATCCTGGAGCTGTAGTCGGTTCCAAGGGTTGGGCTGTTCGCCCATTAAAGCGGTACGCGAGCTGGGTTCAGAACGTCGCGAGACAGTTCGGTCCCTATCTATCACGGGCGTAGGAAATTTGAGGAGAGCTGACCTTAGTACGAGAGGACCAGGATGGACGTACCGCTGGTGAATCAGTTGGCCTGCCAGGGCCACAGCTGGGTAGCTACGTACGGACGGGATAAACGCTGAAGGCATCTAAGCGTGAAGCCCCCTTCGAGATAAGATTTCCCATAGCGTAGGCTAGTAAGGACCCATGAAGACTACATGGTTGATAGGCCGGAGGTGGAAGTGCAGTAATGTATGTAGCTGACCGGTACTAATAGTCCGAGGGCTTGACCAAAGCATTGTGAAACAATGCGGATATATACGACAGCAAAGTGAGCAGAAGCAATTCAAAGAATTGCGAGGAGCGAGCGGTTGCCGAAGGCAATGCGAAAGTATATACAGGCGGTAGCCTGAACACCGCAAAAGTCAGTCAATGTTTGATGTATCGCTACATCAAAGGTTAGGAACGAGAAAGATAAGAAATTAGAGAAAACGCATTGTGAAGTTATGTTGTTTAGTTTTGAGGGTATGACCTCAAAAGAGAAGATCCGGTGACGATAGCAAGGAGGAACCACCTGTTCCCATGCCGAACACAGAAGTTAAGCTCCTTAACGTCGATGATACTTGGTGGGTGACTGCCTGGGAAAGTAGAAAGTTGCCGGAACTCATGGCCCGTTGGTCAAGCGGTTAAGACACCGCCCTTTCACGGCGGTAACGCGGGTTCGATTCCCGCACGGGTCACCAACATTTTAAAAAGCCTTTCTTGTAAAGGCTGTTTAATCTATTTAATATTATGGACCATTAGCTCAGTTGGTTAGAGCATCCGGCTCATAACCGGACGGCCCTAGGTTCGAGTCCTAGATGGTCCACAATTCAATCGCTGGTCGAACACGGAAAGTGTTTGACCAGCTTCTATTTTATTTAAGTCTTCGGCTTGTAACGAGCCATTTGCACTGCTGATATTAAAGTATATAAGCAGTCTGTCATTATACAAATAAACTTCTGCTACAAAGCAAGTGATAATTCGTTTATAATATTCTTGCCTACTCTCTCCTTCAAACGGCTCAAGGTATTGCATTAGCATAAAGAGAATCTGGTCTTCGTCAAAAGCCGTTCTGTGATTTTTTTAAGGTACGCAAAGTTCGCCTTGAATAACAGTTTGCTCGTTTTCAAGTTGTTGTAGCCTTTCAGGTAGGGTTTGCGTATTAACGCCAGACTCTATCGCTTTTAGAATATTTGTGACCGCCTTTTTGTTGTCATTTAGCTTCTTTTCGTAAAAAGCGATTTGCTCGTCGGTATCATTTTGGCGCTCTTTGTGCCGCGTAGATTTTCTTTGAAAGGTCGGATAGCACTTCTTCTTTAAGAATGTAGTTGACAGTCATATCTACAACGAGTTTTTCAAGTTTATCGCGTGGAACCTGTTTCTTATCACAAGTTTTAATACGAGTGCGTCGGTTTGAGCAATAGTAGTAATACCATTTATTGCCGTTCTGGCCTGTTCCGCTGATACCTTGCATAGGCTTTTTGCAATGACCGCAAAACAGCCGGCTTGACAAAAAGATATTCAGCTTTTTGGAGACATCGGCTTTTTACGAGTGCGTCGACGTTCTGTTTCAGCTTGGGCTAAACAAAAGACCTCGGGAGTTATTATAGCTGGCATGCCGCCTTCTATAACAATATCTCCATATCGGTATTCGCCTATGTACTTACGGTTTTGAATGATACGGGTTATAATATTTTTGTTAAAGTCACGACCTTGTATAGTACGGAATCCATGTGAGTTCAGAAAATCGGCAATAGCTGTATTAGGCTCGCCCTTAATATACATATCAAAAATGATTTGTACTATCTGCGCGCCTTCCGGGTCAATTTGAAAATGTTTGTCTTGGTCGGTATAATAGCCGAGAACGCGGGTACCACCTGTGCTTTTGCACTTCATAGCACTCTCCGTCATACCACGCTGAATTTTTTGTGCGAGTTCCGCAGAGTAATATTCGGCAAGACCTTCCATAAGGCTCTCAAGGATAATGCCTTCAGGGCCGTCAGGAATAGCTTCCGCTGCGTAAAGATTTGATTCCGTTTTGCTTAAGTTCCCGCTTATATATAGCGCTATCGTATTTATTACGAGCGAAACGGTCCAGTTTTATAAACAACAACGGCTTCAAATTTCTTTTTTCTTAGCGTCAGCAATAAGTTTTTGGAACTCTGGTCTTTGGTCTGTTTTTCCTGAAATATGACGGTCGCAGTAAGTACCCACAACGGTAAGTCCGCGCTGTTTACAAAAAATCAGAGCAGACTCGCAGTTGTCCTTCAATACTTTGTTCGGTCTGTCGCGGTCCGGCTGAATACCGGGCGTAAATTACAGCATTCATTTGGTGGTCCACCTACCTTTTGAAAATTATATCATTATGGTACTCCAGAAAGGCCCTACGAGGCGAAAATCGGGGAGGGGGTAATAATAAACTGCCATCAAGGTTTAAGAGCCATTTATGAGTAAAATCGTCGTTCTGACGGTGTGTTACAAGCGGAGATACATACACAGTCATAGAAGGCGTAATGGTAATAAGTCCAGAATCAAAAAGCCTTATCAAGTAAAAAGTATTAAGGCATATACCATTATCGGGACTTACCCTGTCTTCTTCGCTGCGACATTCTGAATAGGGTTTTATATGACTTGCAATTAGCATTTGCGGCAGCGTACAGCCAGATATATAGCAAGTATCATTATAGGCCGAAAGAACAGCTTTCTTAAAGAAGTGACGCTCTCTTGATACTCGTTTGTGGTCTGTTAAAGAAGATAATGGCTTAGCTCCGTGCAACGGCGTAGAATCAAAGAGAGCAAGGCCGGTTAAAGTTTCAGCTTCTATACTTAACGCGCCCCAGTCGTGCTTAAATTCTTCATATACAAGAATATCTTTTTAGCGACATGACCTAAGCCCTCACCTGCTTTGGGGTCAATATGCTTAAAGTTTAACATTCGCATAACGATTGACGACACAGAGTGCGGAATGATTTTTGCAACCTGCTGAATAACTTTGTTAGTCGGTTTGATTTGATTAAGAGGCGTAATACAGTATAGCGCATATGCTATTACAATATCTGCCCTACTCCACGCGTTCAATTTGCGTTATCCTCTAAAGACCACGCAAAATTTAATAATTTGCTGCGGTCTTTAACGCTGAGAGCGTTATAAACTCGAATAAGCTCTACCTCTTCTTTAGAGTATTCTTCTGAAACGTGAAGCTCACCCGAATTTTGACCGATAACTCCGTTATTAGTACCTACAGAGCCAATATTGACACTGTTATCCGTCCAGCCCATAAGATAATCGACTGAAGTATTAAGCGCGGCTGCGAGTTTCTGTATTTTATCGGTGCGTATAGATTGTATAAGGCCCGTCTCCCACTTTCGGACAGTGCTGGCGCCGACGCCAACTTTATCGCCGAGCTCTTGAAGGGTTAGCTGTAAGTTATTTCTTAAAAAATGTATTCTGTCGCCTGTTGTCATTAAAATCACCTCTTATGACATATTATAACACGCATTTGACGTAGAGGGAACAGTTTTATATAAAAAAAATAAAAAAAATTTCAAAAACTATTTACAAATCAAAAATAACGCGGTATAATCATAATTTGTCCTTTGGGACAAAACACGGTATATCGTATAAAAAGACTGAAAATATAAAGAAAGGAGATGACATGCTGTATGCTGAACACTCGTTTACTCCAAGCGCACATGATTTTAAAAGGCATTACGACCAGAGATTTTGCGGACGCGCAAAGCTGGAATATTCGTAAGGCTTACCGCAAAATTAACGGAGAATCTGCGTTTACGGTACCGGAAGTACAGGTTTGTAAGGACCTTCTTGACTTAGACCCGCCTACAATGAATGAAATTTTTTTTGCGAAAGATTTGTCCTAAAAGACAAATATGCGTCAAGAACTTGCCGAAACGGCTCTTGCAAGAGAAAATTTAATGCTCGACTGCTTGTGCACAGCGGTTAAAGAATTTTATAGTAAAAATGAAAATGTACAAGCCTATGAGGCTTGGAAGAAAAAATAAGGAGGCTACTAAAAATGGAAATCACAATAAAAAATGGAATTAACAACTGAAAATCTTGAAAAAAATAAAAGCTCTTCATTACGGACGGCGGCGCTACAGTTCAGACTGAGCTTCCTACTGCCCCACCGCCTAAAGAAGAAAGTACAGCGCAGGCTGTTCAGTCAGAGGAAACAGAAGCGGCGCATATTACAAAAACAGATATTAGAGCTGTCGCTCTTAAATTATCAAAAGCCGGCAAGCAGGACACTTTGGTGGAAATCTTTAAAAAGTTTGGCTGTAAAAAGCTGTCTGACTTTGATAAGCGTACAGAAGATTATCCGGCCCTTATGAGAGAGTTGGTGAATGCGAATGCCTAAACACGCATTACTTTCAGCAAGCGGCTCACATCGTTGGCTTGAATGTACTCCGAGCGCTAAGCTTGAAGAACAATTTCCGAGAACAACAAGCGCATACGCCGAAGAAGGCACTGCGGCGCATGAATTGTCGGAGCTTACCGCTCGTTATTGGCTGGGTGAAATCACTGAGGCCGAGTATGAGAATCAGCGGGACGATTTAGCAAAAAGGTTCATATTATAACGCGGAAATGCAGGAGTGCGCTAATGATTACGGAAAACTTGTTCTTGAAAAAATATAAGCAGGCTCACGAAACTTGCGAAGACGCTTTTGTCGAGCTTGAGGTAAAGGTTGATTTTTCAAAATGGGTCAAGTCTGGCTTTGGAACGGGCGACTGTATTATTGTCGCTGATAATATTCTTGAAATTGTAGACCTCAAATATGGTAAAGGCGTAAGAGTTGAGGCCGCGGGAAATCCGCAAATGAGACTATACGCACTTGGCGCATTGGCAAAGTATAGTACGCTATTTGATATTGATACTGTACGTATGACTATTTTTCAGCCACGCCTTTCAGGAGTTCAAAGTTCAGATGAAATCTCAGTAAAAAAGACTTGCTTAAATGGGCTAATAAATATGTTAAGCCGAGAGCGAAGCTTGCTTATAAAGGTGAGGGTGAATTTGCGCCGTCAGAAGAGACTTGCAAATTCCGCCGCGCGAAAAGAGCAATGCCGAGCTCGAGCAGAGCATAATCTAAAGCTTTTTGATGAAGCACCTGACCCATTGCTTATATCTCCGGAGGAAGCCGGCAAAATTCTTGAAAAGGCTGCAGATATAAAAGCTTGGCTCGGCGACCTTGAAAATCTTGTTTTCACTAACCTTATGGACGGCACGCCTGTAGCAGGTTGGAAGCTGATTGAAGGACGCAGTAACCGCAAGCTCGTAGATGAAGAAAAAGTAGTTGCAGCTATGAAAGCCGCTGGATATGGTGAAGCGCTTCTCTATGATAGAAAGCTGATAACATTGACGCAAATGGAATCAGACTTTGGAAAGAAGGCCGTTGCCGAAGTGCTTGGAGACTTAATTACTAAACCAAAGGCAAGCCGACTCTTGCGCCAGCGAGCAGCAAGAAGCCGGAATATAAGCCGGACGAAGAGGTGCTTAAAGCCTTTGATGAACAGGAGGACTAAATTTTGAAAAAATTATTACTATCGGCAATAACAATTTTATTATCGGCATTGTTTGCTATTCCTGCCGCAGCAATGACCGCTATATATACGCCGTATGGCGTACCCGATATTAACAGCTCTTTTAAAACGTATATGGACTACCGCTGTATAACAAATACAGCAAGCCCGCAGTACAAAAATATATACAGCAATGGGGCTGGGCTGATGATAACGGATTTATGCGTTGCAACGGTGAGCGGGATTTAGGTATTACAGATGATTATTATATGGTTGCTCTGGGTTCGTACTATGGTACGGGAATAGGAACAAAGTATAAAATCACAACTGACACGGGTAATGTGTTCTATGCTGTATTATGCGACCAAAAAGCCGACTGTGATACAGACGGCACGCACCGCTACAGTTACAATAATGACGTTGTTGAATTTATAGTAGATACCCGCAGTCTTAATGAAACAGTTAAACTATTCGGCAGCGCAATGTTTATATGCCGTTAAACGGCAAAATTGCAAGCGTTGAACGCATTGCATTTGAATAAAAAAAGGAGGGACAAACTTATGTATATTATGTCACAGGACGAACTCAGGCTCGTTAATAGCGATTATGTAAAGCAGTGTTATATTGAGAAGATTCATGAGGGTGTGAGGCTTATAGCCGAAACCGATACAAGCATTATTCAGCTTGGTACATACGACAATATAGACCATACTAAAAAGGTACTGGAGTTTATCGGTATTTGCATGGTCGATGAAGACAGACAGAGTAAAATTACGCAGGTACCTACTCAGGAGGATATGGCTATGAGCGACGACCTCTTTTCTAAAGGCTCAAAGTATTCTGGCCTGAAGAAGTTACTTACTCATGTGATGTCTTCAGATGATTCAGAATTTGACCTCGGGTCTTTGCTTAAAGATATTTTAAACTAAAAAATAATTTATAAAGGAGAATAAAATTATGTCAACACAAATTACAACAGGAAAAGTACGTTTTTCATACTGCAATCTTTTTTACACCTCGCGCGGCGCAGGAAGGCGCTATGCCTAAGTACAGCGTAACGCTGCTTATACCGAAATCGGATAAGGCTACAATTCAAAAAAAATCAAGGCTGCTATGGACGAAGCAAAGTCAAAGTTTATAGCAAGCAACAGCGGCAAAAAGCTGCCGACAAATCTTAAGAATACTCTTCATGACGGCGACGGCGAGCGCCCTAACGGCGGTGAGTTTGGCGAAGAATGAGGGCTGCTACGTTATTACCGTAAGCTCTAACAATAAGCCTGTTATCGTAAATGCGGATAAGACCCCGCTGACTGACCCTCAGGAACTTTATTCTGGCTGCTACGGACGTGCAATTATTAACTTCTATGTATATGATACGCAGGGAAATAAGGGTATTTCTGCCGGTGTTAATGGAGTTATGAAGCTCTATGACGGCGAGCCTTTGGGCGGTGGTGTTGTTACCGACGCTGATTGGGACGACGACTGGGGAAGACGATACAGACGACGGCCTTCTTGACTAATTTGCAAAGTATTCAAAAGCTGCTCCAGATTGTTATTTACCCATGTGGGCGAAGCTTCAAGCTACCTTTTTTGGTCTGCGCGGCAGCTTTTGAGTTACTAAAAAAGGAGGCGTAAAAAATGAAAAACACTTGCGATTGATATTGAAACTTACAGCTCTGTATCTCTGCAAAAATCTGGTGTTTATGCTTATGCTCAGAGTGATGATTTTGAGATTCTGCTCTTTGGTTATGCGTGGGACGATGGGCCCGTTGAGGTTATAGACCTTACTACGGGTCAGAAACTGCCTCCGGAGCTCCAGAATGCTTTTATATGACTCCAAAATTCTTAAGACAGCATTTAATGCGTCTTTTGAAAGAACTTGTCTATCGGTTTATTTTGGGCGTGTTACACCGCCTGAACAGTGGAGCTGTACTGCGGTTATGGCTCGTGAGCTTGGTCTACCCGGCAGCTTAGAAGCCGTTGGCGAAGTTATTGGTTTACCTGAGGACAAGCAAAAATCGAAAACAGGCAAAACGCTTATACGATATTTCATTCTATTCCGTGCAAGGCCACAAAAATCAATGGAGGAAGAACAAGAAACTTGCCGGAGCATGACCCCGACCGCTGGAATCTTTACATTGAATATAACCGGCAAGACGTTGAGGCAGAACGCGCTATTCGCAAAAAGCTATCTCGTTTTCCAATATTTGAGAATGAGCAGCCGCTTTGGATTCACGACCAGCATATCAATGACCGCGGTGTCGGAGTGGACCTCAATTTTGCAGAAAAAAGCTATTGAGATTGACGGTATTATAAAAGGCCGTTTATTTGAACAAGCAAAAGAACTTACTGGACTTGATAACCCTAAAAGCACGGCGCAGCTTAAAGGCTGGATTGAAGATACAGCGGGTATTGAGGTTGAGAGCCTTAATAAAAAAAGTATTGCTGGCGTACGAGCAGAAGCAGATAATAAAAAGGTTGACGCTATGCTGGATATACGGGCAGGTCTTTCAAAGACTTCTACTGAAAAATATAATGCTATGTTAAGGACAGCCTGCGCCGACGGAAGAATCCGGGGCTTAACTCAGTTTTACGGCGCGTCAAGAACAGGCCGCTGGGCCGGTCGGTTAGTGCAAATGCAGAATTTGCCTCAGAATAAAATGCCTGACCGCGACCTTGACACTGCACGGCAGCTTGTTGCTAAAGGCGATTTAAAACTCTTGAACTGCTTTTTGACGATATTTCAGGAACTTTATCGCAGCTTATACGCACGGCATTTGTACCGAAGAAAGGCTGCCGATTTATTGTCGCCGACTTTTCAGCGATTGAAGCGCGCGTACTTGCGTGGCTCGCCAATGAAGAATGGCGCATGGACGTTTTCAATACACACGGAAAAAAATTTATGAGGCTTCTGCGGAGCAGATGTTTCATTACCGCCGGGTTCAGTTAAAAGGGCGACCCTATGAGGCAAAAAGGAAAAATTGCCGAGCTGGCGCTCGGTTATGGCGGAAGCGTAGGCGCTATGAAGGCTATGGGTGCGCTTGATATGGGGCCTCGCGGAAGAAGAACTTACGCCTATTGTAAATAGTTGGCGCTCGGCGAATAAGGCTATTACAAAATTATGGTGGGACGCAGACTCGGCAGCAAGAAAGACGATTCAGACAAAAGCGCCGGCTAGGCTTCCGTTTGGTATGGGTTTTTTATAAACAGGGGCCTTTACTTAAATTGAGACTACCTAATGGACGCGAATTGAGTTATGTAAAACCTCGTATTGATGAAGGCGACAATATTACATATGAAGGCACGATTCAAAGCTCGGGCGGCTGGGGCAGAATAGAATCTTACGGCCCGAAGCTTGTTGAGAATATCGTTCAGGCTACTGCCAGAGATTGCCTTGCTGTCGCAATTGACAGATTAGAGCGTGCAGGATTTCCCGTTGTGTTTCATGTGCATGATGAAGTTATTTGCGAAGTGCCTATAGGGAGTAAGTTCTGCCGAAGAAATAAATCAAATAATGTCAGCGCCTATTGAGTGGGCTAAGGGCTTACCATTCCATTAAGGGCAGACGCGTATGAGTGCGAATACTATAGAAAGGACTAAACTCTATGAAAACAGATATTTTTAATAAAGTAATTGAGGAACAGCTTTTTGACTTGTAAAAAAAATATACTCTGCCAGAAAGGACTTGAATATACGCCTAACGCTATAGCGGAAACTTCTGCCGACCGTTTAGCAGCCTTTAAAAAAGCCGCAACAATTATAGAGGGAACGCAGAAAGAGGCGTTGCTTGGTATGTTATCAAAGCACCTTGTATCTATTTCAGATATGTGCGTTGACGGCAGAGAATACAGCGTTGAACGCTGGACAGAAAAAATTACAGACAGTATTAATTATTTGCTCATACTTAGAGCAATGATAGAAGAAGAACGGAGGTTTAAAGATGAACAGAATTGAAACATGCGTTCTTAACCCTACGGCCATTGCAGAAGCCGAAAATATGATGGTCTGCGCAGCGCGCTTGACGCAGCGCGGGCATACGGTTAAATGTATGCGCGGATTTATGGATTTATACGAAAAAGAGCATACGGCGCAGACTGTAGCAAATTTAGCCAATTTACCGCACCCGACATTACAGAAATTTGCGGTTATAAATGTTGCGGTAGTCGGTGCGTCAAAGGAGATTTTTGGCGCAGATAACCCGACACCAGAACGAGGTCAAGTTTATGTCTGCGTCGCTGCAATATAGCGATTATTCTGACGAGGCCGATTTTGTTGTTCCCTATGAGTTATTAAATAGCTCGTTAAAAGATTCCTACATATTAAGTTGTGAGGAAGCAATGGAAAGATATAAACAGCTTGCCAGCGCAGATAACGATTCCGCCGGCTATGTAACGCCGCAGGGACTTAGAAATATTTTGATTATAAGCGCTACGCCGTATCAGTGGAAACACATGATAGGCCAGCGCATTTGTCGGCGAAATACTGCTGAAACCCGATACGTTATGCTGAAAATCTGGAAAGAGCTTTTATGAGCTCTCACCCGAGCTTTTTTCAGGCGGTTGTTTTTGTATGACCGGCGGCTGCAAAGGAAGGCAAAATGTCTTGCGGAAAAACCTATTTCAGCGGGCGCGACGCCGGACGAAATTATAAAAGCGGATTTTCCGCTGCTTGCAGGAGGTTTTACCGGATATGAAAATAAAATTGATTAACTTTAACGGTCATGCGCCTGTAAGGGCACATGACAATGATGCCGGCGCTGATGTTTTGCGCCTAAAGACCAAATTATAATACCCGGTCAAATATGTAAGTTGCCTTTGGGCTTTGGCTTAATACTGCCCTGACGGTATGGCTGGCTACATATTTCCGCGCAGTAGTTTAAGCGCAGAGGGTATTGTTTGTGAACTGCCACCCATAGATTCCGGCTACCGCGGCGAAGTTCATGCTATTATATCAAATGTCGGAAACCGTGCTTATGAGATTAAGAAAGGCGACCGCATAGGGCAGCTTATAATTATGCCGGTTGTAATTCCTGAGTTCACTTATGACGAGTCCGCTGAAAGAGGTGTCGGAGCTTTTGGAAGCAGCGGGAGGTGAGCATTTTGAAGTATGACGGTATGATTACTATCGCAACGGGTAATTCGCGTCGTTCAACAAATTGGAAGAACAAAGAAATGTTATGGTCCGAGTTTGTCGATAAACTCGGACGCGTAACTCCGCACGCAGGAAACGCAAGCAGAGTACGCGCGTATGCCTAAGGACGAGCGCGATAGCGCAAAAGACGTCGGCGGCTTTGTCGGCGGCACACTGAAAGGCGGTCGCCGTAAAATTGGCGCCGTTACACAGCGCCGACTTATTACGCTTGATATGGATTCCATTGCCGCAGGTGAAGACCCATGGCCTACGGTTACACTAATTCTCGGCTGCGCTGCTGTTCTCTATAGTACGCATAGCCATACGCCGAAGGCGCCAAGGCTTAGACTTGTTATACCGCTGTCAAGACCTGTATCACCGGAAGAGTATGAAGCTATTGCCCGCAGAATCGCGGGTGATATTGGTATTGATATGTGTGACGATACCACTTATGAGCCACATAGACTTATGTACTGGGCGAGTGCTTCGGCTGACGCAGAATTTAGGTACGAGGTGCAAGATGGCCCATGGCTTGACGCTGACGAACAGCTTAAGCGCTATGCTGATTGGCAAGACCCTACTCAGTGGCCGGTATCAAGCAGAAAAACTGGAACTATGCGGCGTCTTGCCGAAAAGCAAAGGAGACCCTACGGCTAAAGATGGAATCGTTGGCGCGTTTTGCCGAATATACTCTATAGAAGACGCAATCGATACTTTTTTTATCTAATACATATAAAAAGGGTGATGGCGGCCGTTACACTATACGGGCGGCTCTACTTCCGGCGGACTTGTTGTCTATGACGACGGTAAGTTTGCGTATAGCCACCACAGCACAGACCCTATTTGCGGCAAATTGTGTAATGCTTTTGACCTTATACGCATACACCTTTTTGGCAAGGACGACGAGGACAAGCCGGCGAATAACTGCGGCAACAAATCTGCCTTCATATAAAAATATGTGTAAGTGGATTGAAGCAAATCGTCCTGAGGTTATGAAAAGAACTGCAAAAAGCAAGCAGCTTGATTATATTGTTCAGCTATTCGGTGACAATGAGGAAGACCTTGATATGAATTGGGTATCGCAACTTGAGGTTAACTCTAAAACCGGCAATGCAGCGACTACGGTTGAAAATATCCGCATTATAGTAAGAAATGACCCGCGTTTTAAAGGAACATTCTACTTTGATGAATTTATGGAGCGCCCTATGGTATGCGGCGACTTGCCGTGGCGCAAACTTGAAGGGAAACCTCGCTCATGGGACGATACTGACGACGCCGGCGTACATAACATTTTTAGAAAAGGACTATAAGATTGACAGTATGCCGAAAACCCGTGAAGGCATAGACCTCGCGCTCGCGGACATATCGCGGCATCCGGTGCGGGAATATCTGCGCTCGCTTGTTTGGGACGGAGAAAAACGTGCTGAAACATTATTTATAGACTACCTCGGCGCAGAAGATTCCAGATATACGAGAAATGTTACCCGTAAGGCTTTAATTGGAGCCGTAGCGAGAATTTTATCGCCCGGGTGTAAACATGACCATATGCTTGTTCTTGTAGGTCCGCAAGGCTGCCGTAAATCTACAACCTTAAAAAGCTCGGCAAAGAATGGTTTTCAGATTCACTTTTTACAATGACGGGCAAAGAGGCTTATGAGCAGCTTCAAGGTAATTGGATAATTGAGCTCAGCGAAATGGCAGCTACCAGAAAAGCTGAAATTGAGCAGATAAAACAATTTGTTTCAAAGCAAGAAGATAACTACCGTGCGGCATATGCTCGCCGAACACAATGCCACCCGAGGCAATGTGCTTTTTTCGGAACTACTAATGACGAGGAATTTTTGAGAGACCCTACAGGAGCTCGACGCTTTTGGCCGGTAGTTGTTACAAATGCGGGTAAGGTGCTCGGTGAAAATTAACATCAACTATCGTAGACCAAATATGGGCTGAGGTTGTTACTTATTACGAAGCCGGTGAAGCTTGGTAGCTTGATAGCGAAGTTGAAGAACTTGCTCGTCAAGTACAAGCCAACCATACAGAGGTCAACGGTAAGCTGGGGCCTTTGGAAAACTTTTTAAATGTTTTACTTCCGGAGGATTGGGACTCTTGGGACCTTGACCGCAGACTTATGTTTTGGGGAGGCGGATTCGGCGATAAGCAAGAGGGCACGATTAAGCGTACTAAGGTATGTGCGCTTGAAATATGGCAGGAGCATTACAAAGGTGACCCTAAGAGTTACGGACAGGCGCAAGCCCGTGAAATTATAGGCTTGCTGCGTATGATTCCCGGCTGGCGTATTTCTACTTCGGTAAATTGCGGAGAGCTTTACGGGAGACAACGCGGATTTATAAGAGAAGTGTAGCAAAGGTAGTCGAGAAAAAGAGAACACTTTTTTTCAAAATGTAAAGGGAGTTTAGTGATTTTGGTAGTTCGGTAGCTGAGTTTAGGCAACGAACTACCAAACTACCTTTTTGAAAGTATTATGGCATAAGGCTTTATTAGCTATCGCAGCAAAGGTAGTTCATAAATACTAAAAAGAAAAAATTTTTTAGGTTAACATTGAAAGCGGAAAAACGTGCCTGCCTGCGTTTGCATATATGCGCGTAAGAAAATTCGCTGCGCGCGCTACTCGACTACCTAAAAGGAGGATTTATGTACGAAAGCGCACTTGAAAGAAAAAAATATGTGATTATATAAAGACTCTTGGCGGAAAAGCGTATAAATGGGTATCGCCGGGCGCTCCGGGAGTGCCTGACAGAATTGCTATACTGCCGGGAGGGAGAATAATTTTTATAGAAGTCAAGCGCCCGGGGCTGAGTGACGGGTTGAGTGTACGGCAGAAAAAGGTTATCGCTACACTCGAAGGGGCTCGGCTGTACTGTATGGCGTATATCCGATATGGACGACTTGAAAGAGAGGTTACATGGAGTATAGACCTTATTTTTATCAGGAATATGCGGAACAATTTATTTTTGGATAACCCCGAAGCAGGCTTATTATTAGATATGGGCATGGGTAAAACTGTAGTAAGTCTTACGGCCGCGGATAAATTATTAAATGATTATTTTGCAGTTAGGAAAGTCCTTGTAATTGCTCCGCTGAAACCGGCAAAAGAAACATGGCTGCCGGAAATAAAAAAATGGGACCACTTACAATATCTAACCGCGTCTTTGGTTATCGGCTCTAAGCAATCGCGAGTAGCGGCTTTTAGAGCAAGACGCAGATATTTATATTATAAATCGTGAAAATATCGTATGGCTTGTAGATTATTATAAATCAAAATGGCCGTTTGATATGGTTATTATAGATGAGCTGTCAAGTTTTAAATCCAGCAAGGCTCAAAGATTTAGAGCCTTAAAAAAGTACGAAAATACATAAAGCGTATTGTGGGTTTAACCGGTACGCCGTCCCCAAACGGATTTTTTGGACTTGTGGCCGGAGATGTATTTACTTGACGAAGGTAAGGCGCTTGGTAGAACGCTTACGGGCTATAGAGATACATACTTTATACCGGACAAGCGGAATGCGGCAACAATTTTTTTCGTGGAAACCGAAACCGGGCGCAGAAGAATTGATTTACGCCAAGTTAAACGGTTTATGTATAAGTATGAAAGCGACAGATTATTTACGGCTTCCTGAAAGGATATTCCGGCGGCGAGAAGCTGAAATGTCCGATAAAGCTATGAAACTTTATAAGACCCTTGAGCGAGATACTCTGTTACCGTTTGTGGACGGCGATATTGACGCGCCGACCGCGGCGGTACTTTACAAATAAGCTTTTTTACAGGCGGCAGGCGGAGCTGCGTATGATGAAAACGGAAATGTTAAATATTTGCACGAGGATAAACTCGAAGCTTTAGACCAGCTTATAGAAGAAGCTAACGGGCAGCCGGTTTTAGTATTTTACGCTTTTCGTCATGAACGGGATAGAATTATCGAGCGTTATACTGACGCAGTTGATATTAAGGAGGATTCAGCGGTTGAGCGTTGGAACAATGGCGAAATACCAATTTTATTGGCACACCCGGCAAGCGCTGGTCACGGCTTGAATCTACAAGCAGGAGGGCATATCGCTATATGGTACGGGCTTCCTACAAGCCTTGAACTTTATCAGCAGGCTAATAAACGTCTGCATAGACCCGGGCAAAAAGGAAACCGTTTTAATATTTCATATTTTAATGAAAGGTACATATGACTATAGGGTTCTTGACGCTATTCTTGCACCTAAGGAACAGAGGCAGAACGCTCTACTTGAGGCGTTGAAGGCAAAAAAATTAAGGAGGTGTCGATAAAATGACCGTAGAAGAAGTAAAAAAGAATTTTTAAACAGAGGATATAGGCGACGCGCGAATTGCGGCGAAGCAAAACCGGATTGAGGAATGGAAGCAACATGCGGAATCTATAACTCTTGCGTTAAAACCGGTTTGCAGCTTTTTTTCTTCTTTGCCCTCAAAGAAAGTTGAGGACGCAGTTTGTAGTATTATTGACCTGCAAAATGAAATAAGCGAGGAAATTGCTGAATTGAAGAACATTCAAAAAAGAAATTTCAGAATTTATAAAAAGTAGCGGGTTAGATAAAACGGATAAACTAATATTGGAGATGAGGTATCTTAACGGCATGAAAATAGAAGAAATCGCAGTTAATTTACATTATGCCTATCGTTGGGTACAGCGCCGGCTGAAACGTGCTATTGAAAGTTTAGCCGCGTAAAAAGTACCACTATTCTTATGGTATTATATATAAAATGTAAAAAAGATAAAAGAGTAGCTTTTTACATAGGCATGGATGCCTCCTTAGTTTTGAACGGTCATAGAAATTGTGACCGTTCTTTTTATTGTGATTGAGAGGTGGTAAGCATTGAAACGAAGTGGAACAAGTACAGGTTTGAGCAAAAAAACAGCGTGAAGTCGCTGAAATGCTTTTGCCAATCCTGACATAAAGGCTAATAAAACAGAAATAATAGAACAAGTTGGCGTTCCGCGTACAACTTTATACAGGTGGCTCAAAGACCCGGATTTTTATAAAATATGTTGATTCGTTAATAGATTCGTATACTGACGCAGAGCTCAGCACTGTATGGAAAGCGCTTATACGTCGTTGTATCTGCGGCGATACACAGGCTATAAAGCTGTATTTTGAGCTTAAAGGCAAATATAAACAGCAAATTGAGCATAGCGGAGCGGAGGATTTTGTGTTTAATATTCTTCCGGCGAGTGAAAGAGAATGAACATATATGTAAATGACGCGTATATCCCATACTTGAACGATACGACACGGACGCAAATATTTTTCGGCGGCTCTTCAAGCGGTAAGTCGTTTTTTTCTTGGCGCAGCGAGTAGTTATGGACGTTTTAAAGGGTCATAATTATTTAATTGTAAGAAACGTGGCTAATACAATAAAAGCGGAGTGTTTATAATCAGATAAGTAAAAACGATTATAGATTTTAATTTAAGCGAAGTCTTTCAAATGTCCAAAAGCGAAATGGTTATTACTTGTAAACGTAATAATCGTCAAATCCTTTTCGGCGGTTTGGACGACCCGGAAAAAGCTAAAGTCTATAACACCTATTGACGGAGTTATTACTGATATATGGATTGAGGAAGCTACTGAAACTGCAAGGGAAGCCTATAAGCAGCTTACAAAAGCGTTTAAGAGGCGCTACGCCAGACGGTATAGGTAAGCGCATTATATTCAGTTTTAACCCGATATTGCAAACGCATTGGATATACCAAGAGTTTTTTTGGAATTGGGACGATAGCAAAAAAAATCTATATAAGAGTGATGATTTATTGATTCTGAAAACTACTTATAAAGATAATAAATTTTTAACTGACGAAGATATATATGCGCTTGAGCATGAAACCGACCCTTATTTTTATAATGTATATACGCTCGGTAATTGGGGTGTACTTGGTAAGGTTATATTTAAGAATTGGCGTACGGAAGATTTATCGGACGTTATTCCTTCGTTTGATAATATTTATAACGGTATTGACTTCGGAGTTACAGACCCGAACGCATTTATTCGGGTACATGTTAACGAAGGTCAAAAAAGCAGATATTTGTATTTAACGAATATAAGAAACCAATACGCTTATTGACGAGCTCGCAGAAGAGCTAAATAACCGAATAAGTAAAGACGAGTTTATTGTTGGCGACCCGCAGGGTGCGCAGGCTATACTTGAACTTAATAATCGCGGTATAACTGTTATACCGGCTAAGAAAAGGGCCGAATAGTATTAACGACGGTATTAGCTGGCTTAAAGAATATGAGATTATAATTGATATACACTGTCAGGAGTTTAAGAATGAAATTCAGTCTTATCATTGGCAGGAAGACAAGCTCGGTAACGCTTTACCGAAGCCGGTTGATAAAGATAACCATTTAATTGACGCGCTCAGATATGCAACAGAGCTATGCCGCCTTGGCGCAGTGGCTACAGCGGCAGAAAGGTTATAAGATGTGTAATCATATATGGAAAAAGATAAATGCGGTAAGAGTATGCGTAAATTGCGGTCTTACAATACTTCCTAACGGGAATTTGTATTTTGACAGGCATTTGCCGAATTATTTAAGAAAGGGTAAAGAAAAATGAAGACGTCAAGACTAAGAACAGAAGCTGAATTATATCCAGACTATTCGGACGCGATAGATATTATAGAGGAAGTCGGTATCAGCGACGAGTTGTTACATAAAATCATTCAGAGGCATAAGCCGAATGCGTTATATAATCGCTCGCTTTATAAGAGATATGAAATGCTTCAATTTGAAGTGCCTATTCTTAATCGTGAGCCGCGTTTTAAGACTGAAACCGGCACGCCGATAAATAATAAGCTGGCAAATGACTTTTTCGGCGAAATAGTAGACTTTGCGACCGGGTATTTTGCAGGAAAGCCTATTGCGTATAGCTACGCAAATACTGAGGGAAGGAAAGTATTGAAGATACAGGAAATGAAGAAGCAATGGAAGCAGCTACTAAGGCGCTTACGGATTTTATAACGCGCAATAATATGTTTGACCGTGATATGGAAGCTACAAGATTTGCTACTATTTGTGGCTACGCCGGCAGGTTATTTTATAGGGACCCTGACGGCTGCGAGCGCGTTATGATTTTACCTGCGCATGAAACAATTATTCTTGCCAAAACTGATATTACCGAGCCGCAATACGCTGTTCGGTATTTTTATAATCACGATTTAAACGGTAACACTGTTTGGCGCGCTGAGTTTTACGATAGCAATGATGTTGTATACTATAAAGGGTCTTCGGTGGATTCTTTAGCAGAATATAAGCGCGAGCCACATTTCTACGGCAGTTGTCCGCTGCAAGGTATTCCACGTAACAGCGAGATGATGGGCGACCCCGAGAAGGTTATGACTCTTATAGACGCGTATGACCGCTGTACTTCTGATTGCAGTAACCAGATAGAAGGAGAAGTTAATTCTAAGACTGTTTATAAAAATATTAAGGTCAACGACGAGGAAATACAAAAAGTCCAATATTACGGGCGCAATAAAGATTATGGACCCGACAGGTAACGCGGACGTGTACAAGCTTCAGAATAATGTAAATGATAGCTTTACTGAACATCATCTTGAAAGACTTAAAAACAATATTTACCGCTTTAGTAAAACTCCGAATTTATCGGACGAGACTTTTGGTACGGCAAGCGGTGAGAGTTTAAAGTTCAAACTGACGGGCCATGAAACTAAATGCGGAATGTTCCAAGCTAAGATGATGAGCGCAGGCGTGTATATGTTTAAGCTGCTTGCGTTTTGCTTTAACGCGCGTAAGATTGCATTTGACCCTTTACAGTGCGTCATGTCATTTACGCGTAATTTCCCGATAGCTATGCTTACGGAAGCGCAGACGGCAAACGCTTATAAGTGCCGGAGTGCCGGAGGAAATAGCTTTTGCGGAAGCCCCCTGTCCTTTGTAGATGATATAGATTACCTTATGCAGCTTAAAGAGCGCGAGAAGACCGATATACCGTCTCTTGAAGAAAATATAAAAAGAGGATTTTGAAGAGCCGGAAGAAGGCACTGCTGTGGAAGATGAGGAATAATCAATGACTTTAGATAAATTACTTCTGCAAGTGCGGCGTATCGCAGAGCATAGAGAGCTTGGCGCTGAAAAGAAAATCCGAGCCACGTATAAGCAGTGTTTGAAAGAACTTAAACAATTTATCGGTTATGAATACGCTACCCTTGCGGAAGACGGAAAGCTTACATACGATATTTTGGCTAAAAAACAAGCACAGGCGCGATTCCTTGAAGAAGTGCAGCAGCATATTGACCGGGTCGCGCCAGAGATAAGAAGCGAAATGACGCAGCTTATAAGCTCCGTGTATAATCTCAGTTATAACGGAATGATTGAAGCTGCGGCATCAAGTGTTTCGGGCGAAGTGAGTTCAGCGCTTAAAGGGTTAAGCTATGTACAGCCTATGCAGGTAAAGTCCGGCGTAGATAATACGATTATCGATAAAATAATGCTGAATGATGTTCTTGAAAAGAATCGCAAAGGTGTTATATACAATTTAAAGCAGGCTATCAATATCGGAATTACAAATGGCGAAACAGTTGATACAATGTCAAAGCGTATTTCAAAAAGTGCTTGATGGAGATTATAAGAAGTCTGTTCGCGTGGCTCGTACGGAAGTTCATAGAGTACGTGAAGCTGGTTTAAATGAAGGTGCAAGAGATTTTGACGCGCAGCTTAAAGAAGCCGGCGTGGATATGCGTATGGCTAAAATATGGCGTACTATGAAAGATAACAGAGTTCGACCGAATGTAGTTCGTAAAAAAAAAAGGTACTATAACAAAAATGGGTCACGGCGCGAATCATATTCAAATGGAAGGTCAGGCTGTTCTTGCCGATGAACAGTTTGAATTGTCGGACGGAAATATGACCGACGCGCCCGGGCAGAGCGGAATCGCCTCACAGGATATAAATTGCCGCTGCTTTGTGCGCTATAAACTGGTTAGCGAAGAAGAATATGTGCAACTAACCGGTAAAAATTTTGAAGGAAAACCGTTTACGGAGGATAAAAATAGTGATATAATAAAAGCTGGAGCAATTAGCGGAGCGCGAAATCCTCTTGGTAAAAAGGCAGAAACTCATGCAGTGGCTTACTATGAAAGTGTTCGTCATATGAAAACTGATGTAGCTCGTATTGCAAAAACTACAGGCTTTTCCGAAAAAGGAAATACAGGATATTAAAAACTTTATATTTTATGATAAGCATGATTTGGGTGATGGTGAACCGAAAAGATTTGAGCCTGATTTTATGATGGCAGAAAGTTGGAAACGCTTAATAAATGGAACTCCAGAAGCACATGATATAACTATGATTAAGCATGAGATTACAGAGCGAAAATTAATGTGTAAAGGGATATACTCAAGACGAGGCGCATATTATGGCATCAAAACAATACAACTATAATAAGGAGGCAATGGAGTTTTATGGTAAGATTAAAAAATATAGAGATTGATAATAATATTATCAGTTGCGAAATATTTCCCGAGGATAGTGTCCAGAGTGGAAAACTTAAAGTTGATATTAACTCACAGGATATTATCAGTTATACGTTGCCTGCTGGATTTGAATGGTGTAAATCTCATGTACATCACGCTAAAAAAAATATCTGCTCTCAAATTTAAAAGAAATATTACGCACTCCGATACATGATAAAATTGTCATGTGGTACTAAATATTTAGGCACATATGACTATGAGGATAAAAAATATATGAGTCCGATATATAAACAATTAAATATATGAAGCACTTTGCAAATGCAGAGTGCTTTTTTCGTGCGCTCTACAGTTTTTAGTTGTCGTGCAACTCGGCAAGAGCGCGTCAATGTGGGGTAATAATTCGTAACTCGCTTGCGTGGGACGGAATATTGCAACTCAAAAAATATATTATAAGTGGGCTTGCCACTATAACTCAGAATGTGGGATAGACGGTAGGGACTCAAGGAGGTTTTATTTAAAATGACACTTGAAGAATTAAAGAAACAGCTTGAAGAGGGCAAGCTGACGCAGGAGCAGTTTGACGAAATGGTACGGATATTAGGCTTAGAGCTAAATCCTGACCCGGACCCCGAGCCTCAGCCGGAGCAGGACGATATTGATAAGCTTATTGAAAAAGCGGTAGACCGCGCTACAAATAAAGCTCGGTAATGAAAATAAAGCTCTTCGCGAAAACTGGAAAAGCTTAAAAAAGACTAAGCTGTCAGCAGAAGAAATCGCGGAAGAAGAGCGCCGGGAAAAGGAAACGGCCTTAGCTGAAAGAGAGGCGGCGGTTAAAGCGGCTGAAAATCGAATGTTCGCACTTAAGCAGATTAAGAAAATCGGGCTCGACAGTGGGGACGAAACGGCGATACAAATTGTAGACTTGGTTATGGGCGAAGACGAGGACGCTATTTCCGAAAATGTTTCAGCGCTTAAAAAGCTTGTTGATTCTTTGGTAGCTGTCGAAGTAGATAAAGCCTTTAAATCTACCGGACGCGTTCCCGGTAAGGGTAAAAGCGGTGGTACGCAAAACAATCCTTTCAGTAAGGACACCTATAATCTGACAGAGCAAATGAGACTCTTGCAGGAAAAACCCTGAGCTTGCCGAACAGTTAAAGATGGAAGCCGGGGTAAATTAGAATGAAAAGAAATAACTAAAATTGATGTTTTTAGGCACGCCATATACAATATTTATCAGTTCAATGATTGAAGATAAAAAACTTGAATCAATGGACGGGTATACCGATTCGACTGTTAAAGATATTGTTGTATTTGACCTTAAAGATTGCGCTGAAGATGTTACAGCTAAAAAAAGATTTGAAAGCTTATCAGACTCAAGTATTAAGGCATGAGATAATTCATGCGTTCTTTGAGGAAAGCGGTTTTGTCTAATTCGTGCGTTTTGGGAATGCGAGCAAATTGTAGATTGGTTTGCTATTCAATTTCCTAAAATCGAAAAAGTATTCAATGAAATTAAAAAAATATTTTCAAGGAGGAAGAAAAAAAATAATGGCAATTACAAGACTTTCAGACATGATAGTTGTACCTGAAAAGTTTGCAAGCTATGTTGAAGACAGAACTGTTCAGAAATCCTTAATGGTGAACAGCGGTATAGCTACAGCAGACGGAACGGTAGCGCAGCTTATCAACGGAACACCTAAGGGCGGCAGATTTATTGAAATCCCCGCTTGGAATGAATTGAGGGCGACCCGTCCGTATTCGGCGAAACCCCTCTTGACGCGACTGGCATTACAACAAAGTCATGGTCCGCAACCTTGCAGATTTGGCAGAAAGCTTGGGGTGCGACAGACCTTGCAAAGGTACTGGGCGGAGCGGACCCCTATGGCAGCAATCGCGAATCTTATTGCGGATTGGAGAAATATCCACGAACAGAAGATTTACCTTGCTATTCTTTAAGGCGATTCTTGACCCGACTTCGGGCGCACTTAAGGCACACATTAACGATATTTCAGCAGGAAGCGGCGCAGCGGCAAATATTTCTGATGGCGCAACGCTTGACACTAAGCAGGCGCTCGGCGATAATTACGACCGTCTTGGCATGGTATTTATGCACTCGGCAGTATATACGTACTTACAAAAAAACGGTATGATTACGCGCAATCCGATATTTGACCCGTCGCAGAGCTCTGTAGAAATGGAGAGATACCTCGGCTACAATATCAAGGTTGCCGACGGCATGCCTGTTACTGACGGAGTGTATGACACATATTTCCTTGGCGGTGGCTGCTTTATCCGTGAAACGGGCACTCCCGACGGTTTGACTACGACAGAGACAGACCGCGATAAGCTTGCCGCGGAAGATTATCTTATTAACCGCTGGGCGCAGGTTATTCACCCGAGGGGCTTTAGCTGGAATACGGAAGCTAAACTTGCGGGCGATGAAAAATATCCGTCCCTTGCAGACCTCGGAAAAGCCGAGAACTGGAAACTTGCCACGAACGATAAGAAAATAGCGGTTGCGTGTCTGAGACACAAAAATTGGCTGATTGGGGGCTTTAAAGTGAGTTTAACATTCCATAATATGCGCCGTAGATTGAAGGCCAATAAGGTGCCAAAAGAATGAGTCAGAACGCATACAGGAAAATACGCAGGAGCCTAAACAGCCTGTAACAAAGAAAAAGAAATAGGAGGTCTTTATAAATGACGGTTGAAACTCTTACCCAGCTGCAAATTCCGATTATGCCGGCTGATGATGTGGCGTGCATGTACGCCGAATGCGCTTTGGGTTGGATAAATAACAACACAAGCCTAAAGTATGATTTGAATAATCTTCCTGAGAGCCTTCCGTCAAATGTAAGGCTTTTTATTTTGAAATATTTTGAGCTGATGAATAATAACCCGGGTGTTACTTCGGAAAGTATACAGGGACTATCTCAGTCCTTTTGCTGGACCGGATAGAAACGGTTTGCTTCTCTGGGAGTACGCAAGCGAGCTGCTTGGCGAATATATGACGGGCGCAATGACGGCTGTACCAGCGGAGGCACCATGGGAATAAAGGTAAAAGTTACATCAGACGTAAAGAGCTTGAATAAAGCGTTTGCTGAGCTTAAAGCGCTAAACGGGCGTAAGGTTAACGTCGGTATTCCGGCTGGCTCAAAAGAAGCGCAGATTGCGGCAATACACGAATGGGGTCTTGCCATAACCGTTACGGATAAAATGCGTAATTGGTTTAAAGGGCAAGGTCACCCGCTCAAAGGCGTCAACAACGCAGATAGTTATTCCAGAGCGTTCGTTTTTTCGTGCGGGCATGGACGCGGAGGGTAAAAAAAATAATAAAAAAACTACTCTAAACTAATACCCGCAGTTATAAACGGCAAACTGTCAGCTACTGCGTTTTTAGACGCGCTTGGGCGCGAGGTTACAACGGCAATAAAAAGAATAATGCGACTAATTTATCAAGCCCTGCGAACAGTGGCTTTACCGTAGAGCGTAAAGGAAGTTCAAATCCGCTTGTAGATAGCGGTAATATGATAGGCGCAATAAATTATGAGGTGAAATAGTATGCAGTATTTTAATTTTTTCGCGGTTGATTCGTAAGTATAGCAGACCATTCACTTGTGAGCTGAAAGCAGAAGGTACTTACGATGATTTAGGCGAATGGGTGGCGCCCGAAAATGCGGTTATCTCAATGACCGGCGCAATTTTATCGGTGCGCGACGTTAAGCTATATCAGCAGGACGGTGTATATACGGAAAAAGATAAAATACTGTATATGCTTACACCTATTGACAATGCTATGCTCGGCGCAGAAATAATATTTAAAGATAATGTTTATACGGTTGAGGATTCTACCGGAGCTGACGACGCAGAGTTTACAGGTGTATACAGGTATCACTTAAAATGGGTAAGCGTATTTAGGAGGCTGCAAAGATGATTGATGTTGATAAAATACGGCAAACGATAGTTTGCGGTTTAAAAGATACTTTGGGCGTTCCTGTGATTCGCAGTAATACGCCCCGAGCATTGCCAAAAGCTTCCGTTTTGTAGTTATACAATTCAGTCTTTGCTTAAAAATTCAGAAGGAACGTGGCAGCGTATAGGAAACGGCATTGATAGAATACCCGCGCGCCAAGTTTGGAGCATAACTGTAAACGCAGAAAAATATATCACCTGCGCAAAGCTGGCGCTTTTGGCTCATGATTTTTTCTCTAAAAGCGGTGTGATATGGCTCAAAGACAATGGAATTGTAATCGAAAAAGTTGGCGAGGTTACGCCGCGCGATACCTTGATTACAGTGGACTACGAACACCGGCAAGGCTTTGATGTTCAGCTCGGTATTATGAATACGCAAGAATACTCAGAAGATGATGTAATTGAAAGCGCAGAAATTGACGGGCAGTATATAAAAGACGGAGGAAATATAAATGACGAATGATGTTGTTGTAAAAATAACGCATAAAGAGTATATGGAATTATGCTCTAAATGCAAAACACTGGAAGCCGAAAATGTAGCGCTCAAAAGAGATTGCCGCATTGAAAGCGGAAGGACAAAAAATCGAAGGAAAGAAGGAAAAGAAAAATGGCTAATGATGTTACAGTAAAAATAGACATTAGAAAGCCCGCCGGTAAGTTGGGCTTTGGTATTCCGCTTATCTTAACAATAGGAAAAGCTGTGGAATATAAAGAGTGTTTTGAGATTGCAGACGTTGTTGACGCAGGGTATAAAGACACTACTGATACATATAAGGCGGCGTCTCTTATGTTTTCGCAGACTGATAAACCTTCAAGCATTGCTATTGTGGGGGCGGAATCCGCAGACGCGGCTGTAGAAACTCTTACGGCGAATGCTGATAAGGGCTGGCGCAGATTGGTTATAGTTGGTGCAGAAACGGCGGCGCTGTCTTCTGTAATAGATTATATAAATGCGACTGACGATAAAATGATTTTTGTTGTGGTACCTGATGCAGCGGGACTTGCAAAGTTAGGGACTAATGATAGAGTTGTCGGTTTTGTCCACTCTAACCCTTTGGCGGCAGCAGCTCTTGTGGGTGAGGCGTCAGGTTTAAATCCGGGCGGCTTTACCTATAAGAATTTAATTCTGACGGGCATTGAGCCTATGGTATTTAGCGAAGCGAACTTAAGGGAAATTCATGGCGCAAACGGACTTACCTTTGTAACAAAAGCCGGGGATAATGTAACCTCGGAAGGCAAAAGCAATGAGCGGCGAATATATCGATATAATCGATTGCAAAGATTGGACTACAGCATTTGTGCGTGCTCTGTATTTAGTTGATTTTTTATGTTTTTATGCGCGTATATTGTATGCACCTCGCAAGCTGACCTATAAAACATTATGCTTATCAGCGTTGAAATAGTATCGCCTAAAATCTCCATATTGGCCCAAAGCACTTTAATAGCATAAAAGTCAGGGGCCTGCGAGTTAAAAACACGATATGGGACGATTTAGGCTTGTTCTGGACTGTAATACAAAACGGTACGTATTTGATACCAGACTTATTTTTGATAAAATATGCTGAAAACCTTACAAATTCTGCTTTTAGGCTTCGTAAAATATATTGTTATAAAAAATACAAGCGTTTCATAAAAAGATACCGGCGCGTGCCGGTATCTTTTAGTTCTCTGGCTTTTCGCCCATTGCTGAGTAGATTGCTTCTTTACAGAAACTGTTTAGGCTTTTGCCTTGACCTTCTGCAAAAGGCTTTAATTCTATCTCGTTCACCTTTTTTCACTCTTACGCCAAGCGCATCGTAATTCTCGCGCTCCCATTTCTTTTTTGCTTTTAAAGTTGATTCATATACTTTAGCCAATTTTATTCGCCTCTTTGCTCTTACTCAATATTCTCATTCATTTCTTTTGAAATGAGGTCTTTTACAAAAAGAGTTTATACTTTTGCCTTGACTTTCTGCAAAATCTTTTACTTTAGCACGATTACCTTTTCTAACTCTAATCATAAGATTCTCATAATTCTCTTTGGTATATTTCTTACTTGCCTTTTTTCTGTGCATTGCTTGTTGGCATATTTATTCACCTCCTCGACCGGGGCCGGTGCGAAAGGCCCTTTTTCATTATTCTTATTATAACGTATTCGTTAAAAAATGTAAACGGTATATCTGCATAGAATTATAACGAAATCATTATATAACTCCAGCTGTTTTGTCAGCATACAAAATCTAATGACTTCGTTATAATAATATATGTAAGTGAGTGAATCACAAATAAAATATTGGAGGTACTTAAAATGAAAAAGATTGATTTATTAAAGGCGGTAGAGCAATATAAAGAGCTCTCAGAACAGATTGCAATGCTGAAGAATCAGCAAGACGCTTTAGCCGATTGCATTAAGCAGGTTGTAGGCGAAGCCGAAGAGCTTTTAGTCGGACCCTATATGATTAGATATAAGACAAAGTCGTGTCTAACAGATTTGATACAACATCTTTTAAGAAAGTTCATGCCGATATATACGCGGACTTCTTAAAAGAGTCTACGAGCAGGCGCTTCACGATTGCGTAAGAAAGCGAGGTCAAGATAGATGTTAAAATTGAGATTTACAAAGACCTATTACGAAGAGGTTGAAACGATTGAAGACGCAAGCCGAGAAGTACGGGCCTTTACAGACAGGCTCGGCCTCGGCGCGAGCGCTTATAAAGAAGTAAAACTTTATGATGAGTCAGGTAAATATCTCGGCGTATTTTCATACAATGGCCGATTCTGGCCGAAAGGTTGTGAGCCGAGATGAACAGAAAAGCATTTCTTGAAGCAATAGACAACGATTTGCTTAAATTAGCGAGAAGCCTTAATTTAGCTCTGATTGACGTATTAGATGTAATGTATGACGAAGGTTTTTGTCCCACCGATATTAAAACTATAAAAGAGGTTTTTCGGCTGACAGACTCACAGGTTTGCAATATATTCTTGTTGGCCTGAATAATGAAAAAAAGAATCTTGCCTATAAGCGCATTAGGCAAGATTCTTCGCTGAGTTTTACGTTATCACAACTTGATAGCAATATAATTATATCGTACATAAACGCTTTTGTAAACATAAAAAAATTGTGGGCAAGCCCAGCATATCGCACCTGACGGCTTCGGTAGGTACGGTATATTGTATAGCGAGGTGTTTTAAGGGGAGAATATACTGCATATCGCACCTGTATGCGTCTGCATATACTGCATATTGTATATTTTAGGAAAATTTTTGCTCTAAAAACGCTTATTTTCTGATTTTTTATACGCTAAAATAAAATAGAAAGCGAGGTTATATGTGATGAATGCAGATGTTGTTAGAGTAAAAAGAGGTTGCGAGCCGGCTGGATTGCTCGGAGCGTAAGGCCTATGAAATCATTAGACAGCTCAACGAAGAGCTGAAGACTAAAGGTTATATTACAATATCGGGACGAGTGCCGAGAAAAATTCTTTGAGCAAAAATGCAAGCTTGAAACGGAGGGCGCGTAAATGCTGAACGCTGAACAGATTGAGCACTTTAAAGCAGACCCGAAAGAATTTCTTGCACAATATAAATACCTTGATTTGCTTTTTGCCCAATATCATGTTTCTCGTCTTGAACTTTTTTTCGGATGTCGCGCAAGCAAAAAGACTATTGCAAAAATACATTTGGACAAAGCGCATGAGGCGCTTGCTCTTAAAAAGCGATATAGAAGCGCTTATTGATAATGCCGGAATTAAAGCAAAGTATAAAGAAGTTTTGCGCTTACGTTTTATTGAAGGTCTGCAATTAAAAGAAATCATTCGCCTTTTGTACTATACCGATACACGATGGACTGAAAAGATGATAAAAAAGGCGCTTGGAGAAATAGCGAGGGCCATATAATGAGAGAGAGACTAGAGAGCTATAGAGATTATCAAGACCGCGCGCTTAAAGGCGATATATCGGCGCTTGACGAGATACTAAAATATAGAGGCGTTTATTGATAATGCTGACATTATGCCCGCACATAAAGCATTTTTGCGCTTACGCTTTATTGACGGTATGAAAACCAAAGAGATTGCGCAAACGCTCGGTTTTTCTGTTAAGTACGTTAAGAAGCTTAGCTATAAAATTTTTTCGTAAAATAGGTGGTATAGTTGACGAATGAAGAATTAGTAAAAAAATCAAAGATGGTCAAAATGAGCTAATGTCTGATTTATGGGCGCAGATTGAGCCTTTTGTTAACTTACAGGCGTATAAATTTGTAACGGGCCCGCAATCAGAAAATTGCGCACGTGCCGGCGTTGAGCGTGAAGATTTATTTTGTGCCGGATATTTTGCGCTTGAGCCAGCAATAAGAGCGTTCGCCCCCGAAAAAGACTTCAAATTTTTAACTTATTTTAAGTGGCATTTATTAAAAAATTTTTTACAAAGAAATCAAAGTACATAAGTCTGGTGAAAAATGGTATAATAGCCGGGACGCGTTAGCGCAATCTGAAAGTATAGACAAAGAAATTTACGAAGATAAAGATGGCGCCGGACTTACGATTGCAGATATTACGCCGGACGAAGATGCAAAAGCACAATTTGAATCTTTTGAAGAAGAACAATACAATCGACAGTTGCGCGCCGACCTAGAAGAGGCAATATCAAGCCTGAACCCAAGAGACGCGCAAATTATACGCGATTATTATTTTAACGAGTTAGCTATTGAAATGATAGCGCAAAAACTCAATGCAAACGCGTACAGTATAAAATCTGCGCGTGTGAGAGCTTTAAAAAAAATTACAGGTACATAAAAGCTCTTTGCATCATACCGAGAAGAAATAGCTGGTATGGCGTATACTGCATCAAGCTTTGGCGCGTTTAAGAATACGGGCGCAAGCTCAACCGAACGAATTGTAATGAAGCTTGAAGCGTACGCGCATAAAATCGGCGTGAAATATTAAGTATAAATCTCTATGCTCGTCGCAAAGTTAGCTGATAAAAGGCTAACTTTTTTATTACTATAGGCGAGTTTCAGACAATGCCATAAAAAGTAGCGCTACTTGAGTGTACGAACTACCAAACGCGCTACCTTTGAAAGTATTGGTATACCTGACTTTGAAGGTTATTGCAGCAAAGGTAGTTCATAAATACTAAAAAGAAAAAAATTTTTTAGGTTAACATTGAAAGCGGAAAATTGTACCTGCCTGCGTTTGCATATATGCGCGTAAGAAAATTCGCTGCAACTGCTACTCGACTACCTGAGGCCTCCGGCAGAGGTGTGGGGAAAATGCGGGGGAGAAAATACGCGGCATGCTGTACACTCTTAGGGTTACGCCTACTGTACACAGCGGGGCGAGGGGAAAACTGCGGGGAAATACCGTTAGAATCGCCTAATAAAATTAGTAAATCTCTGAGCGTTTTTGTAGGCATACGAAGACTAATAATTGCGTTAAAATTGTAATCGTAAGAGGTGATTATAATGACGAACGAAGAATTAGTAATAAAAATCAAAGCCGGCGAAACCGGATTGATGAACGAGCTTTGGCCTCAGGTTGAAAATTTCGTATGCGCACAGGCGCGCAAGTTTTATAATGCGTATTCTGGCCGGTGCGCTCAAATGAGTGTAGAGCTTGAAGATTTATATCAAGAAGGTTATTTCGCGATTCAAAAGGCTGTAGATGGTTATGATATAGATAAAGGCGTAACCTTTTTAACTTATGCCGGTTATCACATTAAGAATTGCTTCGGAGACGCGCTAAAAATACGTTATAAAAATTGGCAAAATAATACTTGTAGACAAGCCTCAAGTATTGACGCGCCTTTGAACGAAGAAGGTTATACGCTTGCCAATACGCTCGCAGACAATACAGATGTTGAAAGTTCTGTTATAGATAAGCTATACACTGATAAGCTTGGTAGAGACTTAAATGAAGCTTTAGATGAAATGGGTAATGCTAACTGGCGTAAAGCCATCGAGGGCACAATTTTTGCGGGCACAAGACCTGCCGAGTACGCGAGGCAAATAGATGTATCGCGCCCGGTTGTGCAACGCTTTCTCAGACGAGCTTTTTGAGACTCTGCGCGAGAATCCGGTTATACAGGCGTACGCTTTATACTAAAGGTTTACAAAAAGCGATTTTACACGATATAATTATATTGCGTCAGGATTGAAGGCTTAAAGGCTTCAAAAAAAAGAATCTCGTCTAATGATTTTTCTTAGGCGAGATTTTTTTTGCTAACTTTTTTATTAGTACACGTTAAAATATAATCGGAGGCGATTTTATGAGCTTAAAGAAAATACGAAAACAAAAAAGGTCTGACGCAGAAAAAGAGCTCGGCGCTCTTGCCGGTATCAGCGATATAAAGATTTGTTATATTGAGACCGGTAAAATTAAACCTGAGAATATTATGCTTAAAACTGCGATAAAGCTGGCGCGTGCGCTTGAGTGCAGTCCCGAAGAGTTTTTAGACGAGGTGGATAGCAATGCCGGTTTATAAAGACGAGCAAAGAGGTACGTTCTTCTGTAGTTTCTATTATACGGACTGGACCGGCGAAAAAAGAAGAAAAAGACTAAGCGCGGTTTTAAGCTAAAAGCGAGACGCGCAAGCATATGAGCGTTCTTTTTCTTGAACAAACCCGGGGCGAGCCTACAATGACATTTGCGTCTTTGGTTGAGTTATATCAAGAGGATTCTAAAAGGCGCTTGCGTGAGAGTACCTATAAAACGAAGCACGCGCGTATTCAGGCGAGAATATTACCATTTTTTGCTAAAATGCCGATTTGTCAGATAACACCAATTACAGTTAGAAAATGGCAGAATGAGCTTTTAGAGTGCGATTATAAAGATACGTATTTACGAACTTTGCATAATCTTTTATCAATCATTTTCAATTATGCGGTTAGGTATTACGGTCTTAAAGAGAATCCATGCCATAAAGCCGGACCGATAGGTAAAGAACGCGCAGAAGGCCTAAACTTTTGGACACGTGAAGGAATACGCTAAATTTATTCAGACTATAGAGCCGAACACGATAGAGCATGTGGTTTTCAAATTCTGTATTGGTCCGGTATTAGAATCGGCGAATTGCTTGCGCTCACACCGGCCGATTTTGATTTTAAGAGCAAAACTATTTCTATTACAAAATCGTATCAAAGAATTGCGAAACAAGATATTATTACAGAGCCGAAGACGCCGAAAAGTAATCGCGTAGTTATGATACCTGATTTTTTTTTTGCGAAGAGATTAAAGAATATATAGAGCGCAGATACAACATAAAGCCGACAGATAGACTGATACCTTTTACAAAAAGTTATTTTTATCCTCGTCTTGAAAAAAAAAAGGCTGCGAATTGGCGGGTATACGTAAAATACGCGTTCATGATATTCGGCACTCACACGCCAGCCTTTTAATTGAGCTCGGTTTTTCGCCTTTGCTGATTGCTGAAAGATTAGGCCATGAAAAAGTAGATACTACGCTTAATACATACTCGCATTTATACCCGAATAAGCAGGCCGAATTGGTAGAAAAAAAACTTGAAAATTTAGAATAAAAGCACCATATCAGCGTCATTTGAATATGCGAAAACATCTGAAAGCCTTGAAAATCAAGGCTTTTTCTTGTGTTATGAGATGCAAAGATTGGATAATCAGTCAGATTATTTATCGTACGCAAAAGCTGCTTAATACAATGCCTAAGGTGCCGTACGATAACGCGGGTATTGCCATGCTTGAAAATGTTTGCTTGACTGTTCTTAAAGAGGCGGCAAATATGGGAATGGTTGCGTATGATACGGAATCAGGGAAGCTACTTATACAGTACAGATTACGCGTTGCGCGAAGACCAAAAAGCAGCACTGACAGAGTTGAGCGTAAATATGTCGGCGGTAAATTCAGCTTTGAGCTTGCCGGAGCGATTCATACTGTTGTTGTAAACGGCGAAATTTCAATTTAATAGGAGGAAGAAGAGATGGCGAATATTACTACATTTGACAGTAAAGATTTAATTGTCACAGTAAACAATGTAAATATTACCGGCCTCGGTGAAGACGGTGCGTCAGGTGAAAAAAGACGAAGCGTTTTTCTCTACATCATACGGCGTACAGGGCGACTGCGTTGTCAGTGTTACAAACAATGACCTCGGCACGGTAACAATTACCGTACAGAAGACAAGTCCGCAGTATGCGTATTTGCGCGGCTTGGCTAAGAGAAGAGAGAAGTTTCCGCTTTGGTGCCGAAACAGTAATACAGGCGAAGTATTCGGCGGTACGCAGGCGGCTCTTGAAAACTATCCAGCGTCAGAGAACGGCATGGAGCATGCTGACGGTGAATTTACATTTAAGGTATTTGATTATTCATATACAGCGTAAGCGTATAAGGGCGGCAGATGATAGCCGCCTTGAAATTATATTAGGAGGACTTTTGAAATGGAAAAATTTAAGACAGTAAAAAGATAATTGATGGCGTTGAATATACAGCACAGTTTAACGGACTTTTCAGCAGCGCTTGAAGCCGTTGACAACAGCTATATAGACGGCTCAAAGCAATACTTCTTCTTTGAAAATGGCGAAGTATATTCTTGAAAACGTTATCGTAGCTCCGCGAGTTGACATTGATTCCTTTGAGAATGCGGAAAAAATTAAACAATGTTCTTGACTTTGGTCGTGAGGTTATGCAGGGCAACTTTCGGGAGCCGGAAGAGCAAAGCGGCGCTAAAGAAAAGGGTAACAAATAATTGGGCATACTGGAGACTCGTATTCAGTGATATTGGCAACTTTACACATGACTATGTATTTAATCACATGACCCCACAAGAGGTCTTAGAGGCAAATATCGCGCTTGATAAGGCTATCAAGCAAATCGAGAGCAAGTCTAAGAAAGGGCGGTGAGGAAATGGATAGTATAAGTCAAAATTCTATTGAGGTTGACGTTCAGGTAAATAACGCTGACGCCTTGGATAAGCTCGCAAACGATATGAGTAATATCAAAAAGCGTTGCCGGCGGCGGAGTCGGTGACCCGTATAAAGACCTTAAAAAATCGGCGAGCAGCGCGAGCAACGGAAAGCAAAGTCGCAAGCGACGTTAATAAAACCGCTGACGCTTTGAAAAGTGGCGAAGGTAAAGCGTCGTCATTTACAAATAAGCTTAAAGAAGTAAAGAAAATATCGTTCGATAAAGTAAAAAGCCGGGGCTTCCGCATTTGCAGTCAAACTTAAAGAGGCGGCGAATGTCAGCTTTGATAAGCTTAAGTCCGGTATAAAATCCGTTTCCGACGCTTTGGGCTCGGGAATCAAGAAAGCGGCGAGTTTTGCGGCAAAAGGCGTTGGTCTTGCTGCAGGAGGAGTTGCCACACTGACAGGGCTATCCGTAAAAGCATACGGAGATTATGAGCAGCTTAAAGGCGGCGTTGAAACTCTATTTGGTGCTGGCGGACTTGGGATAGAAGATTACGCGGCGTCAGTCGGTAAAACTGTCGATTCTATAAGAGGCGAATATGACGGACTTATCACTTCGCAAAACAGCGTTCTGCAAAATGCAAGCAACGCCTATAAAACGGCAGGACTATCAGCGAACGACTATATGGAAACGGTAACTTCATTTTCTGCGTCCCTTAAACAAAGCTTCGACCAAACACCGGAAGGAATTAAAGCCGCGGGCGAAGCGGCCGATAAAGCAATTATAGCTATGGCCGATAACGCCAATAAAATGGGTACTCAATGGAAGCTATACAAGATGCGTATCAGGGCTTTGCTAAACAGAATTATACTATGCTTGACAACCTGAAGCTCGGCTACGGCGGTACAAAAAAAAACTGAAATGGAGCGCTTGCTAAAAGACGCACAAAAATTTTACGGCGTTAAGTATGACATAAATAATTTAGCCGATGTGTTTTCGGCTATTGACGTAATTCAGGGTAAGCTCGGTATTACCGGAACTACAGCGCAAGAGGCGGCTACAACAATACAAAGGCTCTGCCGCTTCGATGAAAGCGGCTTTGGGGCAATCTTCTTACGGTCTTTTGTTACAGGAGGAGACAACTTCGACCAATGTATCACAAATATGATAGATTCGGCGAAAACGTTCGGTAAAAATGTTCTTCCGGCAATAGGCGGAGCGCTTAATGGTATAGGCGCTTTAATTGATGACCTTGCGCCTGTAATCGCTACGGAGTTTCCGGCATTAGCAGAAAAGATTTTGCCTCCGCTTTTTTAAAAAGCTGTCGGTTCTGTCGTTCAGGGTGTTATAAAAAGCTTTACCGTCAATTATAAAAAAGCCTTAAGGAAGAGCTGCCGGGTATTATTAAAGAACTCGTTCAGGCAGTTGTAGACACATTCGGGGATTCGTTCCCAATTATAAAATCTTTCGGCTCTTTAATTAAAAACTGCGCCGACAGTATAGGAAAAGCTATTCCGTTTATAATCGGTGCGGTTTTTAGCCTTTAAGGGATTTAGTATAGTAAAAACTGCGGCGGGACATATAAAATCGTTTATGTCTCCGTTCAAAAGTTTGGCTGATAAAATCAAAGGGTGGCAAAATGGGAGACGACCTTAGCAAAAACCGCAAAAGGTATGAATGATACCGGGAACGCGGCGTCAGGCAGTTCTCAAAAAATTATTGTCTTCGGCTAAGGCTTTTTGCGCTAATAGCCGTAGGTGTTCTTGCGATTGCTGTAGCTTTTGCAATACTTGCAAACTCAGCTATCTCTTTGGCGCAAAGCCGGACCGCTTGCAATCGGAGTTATGGGCGGTATGGTTGTTGCGGTCGCCGCGCTTGGCGTAGGCATGATGTTACTCTTAAAATCGCTTAGCACTATGGGCGTAAGCGCGATTCAGGCGCGGCGGCTATGGCGATACTTGGCGGAGCGCTGATACTAATTGCTGTAAGTTTTGCGCTGCTTGTGAACTCGGCGATAGCGTTGGCCGCAGCCGGACCTTTGGCAATAGGCGTTATGGCCGGTATGGTTTTAGCGATAGCCGGTATAATGGTTCTTGCGGCGGCTCTTGGTCCGGCACTTACCGCGGGAGCGATTGGTTTTATAGCTTTTGAGCGGGAATGCTTTTGGCAGGCGCAGGCGCGGTATTGTTTGCAGCAGCAATTCAAATAATGGTGCCTCCACTTATAAATCTTGTTGCAGTTGTAGGCGAAGTCGTAAATACTATTGTGAATTCAATCGGTAATATACTTGTAATTACATTACTGCCGCAGGCAGTGCTATAAGTGGAATTTTTGGATAGTATAGGCAATATATTTTTTGAAATTTGGCGAAGGCGTAAAATCTATAATTGAAGGTATAGGAAACGCTATTTCTTCAGTATTAAATGCTGTGGCCGGTATATTCGACTCGATTGGAAATGCCGCTTTAAATGCAGGAATAGGCTTTTGAACGCGCCGCAAACGGGTTAAAGATAATATCTTCATTGTCGGTTATAGACCTTGGAAAATCGCTTATAGCCTTAGGCGATGGCCTTGGTGAACTGGCAGTGCACGGTAATGAAGAAGTTATGCAGACAGGTCAAGGTTTGCAAACATTAGTTTCAGCACTTGTGGGCCTTAACGAAGCCGCGTCAACTGCGGGTGCGTCTATAATTATTATAACTGTGAGTTTATTAACGCTCGTATCGGGGAGTAGCTTCACTTCCCCAGATGTTTTTTAGTGTCATTAACCCAACCCAGCAACTTATGACAGCGCTGTTGCAATTAGCCGTCTCATTTGTATCTTTGGCGGCAAATATCGTATTGCTGCCCATTTTGTTTTGGGTCTTATGGCGCCAATAACGGCGTTGACAGGAGAAGTTCCGGGCTTGGCAAGTGCATTTCAAATTTTAGCGGCGTCATCAGTTGTTGCCACGGGAGCTTTACTTACTATAAATTCTGGTTTAACTACGGTATGTATAGACTTTAACACGCTTAATACAGCCGTAACCGTGGCGTGTCAAAAAAAAATTGTTACGACATTTACGGCTTTGCGGAAATAGAATAGCGGCAGTGTGTACGCCGTATTGTATCGCAGGCGAGAAACTGCGCGAGCGGTATTAAATCGGCATTCAGCTCTGTAAACTTAAATTCGACAGGCGCGAATATAATGAACGGTTTGCTAAGAGGTATGCAATCGCGTTCAAGCGCGGTCTTGACGCAGGCACAGTCTATAGCGCGGTCTATATCATCAACTATGAATGCAGCGCTTGATATTCATTCGCCGTCGAGGGTTACAATGAAAACCGGAGCATTTGCAGTTCAAGGGCTTGTTGCAGGTATGAAAAATACTATTCCGCAAGCAGAGACAACCGCGCGGGGGTAGCGTCAAGTGTAGGCGCTTCCATGGACGTGGAATTACAAAGCATATTCGCCGGAGAACAGCAGAATGGCAAGAACTTTTTACGGCGGCGATACTACAATCGCGCCTGTGTTCCAGCTTGATATTCACGGCGCGGTCAGTGAAAATGACAGAACAACGGAAAGAACAGTAAAAACGCTGGGTACTGGAAGCCTTGGAAGCCGCGGACGAGTCAATGCGCCGTAAGCAAAGAGCGGTACAGGTACTCTAAATTTTTAGAAAGGACTGAAATAAAAATGGCCTTGATAAATGGTATCTATATTCATGTAACAAATGAAAGCATTAATACAGAAGCTGAGGCGTCTGAACACTCAATCGAAAACGGGTCCGATATAACGGACCATATAAAAATTAAGCCTGCTGAGGCGTCATTGTCCGGTAAAATTGTAAATTATACTGCGCATACATCAGAAAACAAAAAAGAGCAAAAATCAATTAACGCTTGGCTTAGCCTTGTAAAGCGAGACGGTTCCGCTTTTGATACAATGAGCTTTGACAGATTGAATAATGAGCTGCTTGCTTTTTACGGCGGCGCAAATTGGCGCGATAGCGGCGATATTCGATATTTAGACGAGAATGATAATGTTCTAAATTGCAGTGCGGCCGAACGTACAAAAAATTTATACGGTTAGGTTTGAAATGGTAATGCCATATGCCCTCAACCATAAGAATACAAAATGCTTTTTTAAACAATATTGCTGCTTTAATATTATCAACAAAAGCACAACCGGCTACAATGTACGCGACTATGACGCGGACTCCGAAATTATAAATGATTTTTGTACTATCTAATACATATAACGGAGAATCCGGCAGAGTGCGAACGGAATTCACTAATTACGATATGGAGACTAACGTAATAAGTTCAAGTGAAGAAAAAAGTGCGGCATGGGTGCTTGACTGCCTGAAAAACTGGCAAAAAAATGGCGCTTTAGTTGTATATGAAGGCAGAAATTATCTTGCGAATTATCAAATACGCAGTTTTAATTCTGAGCACCCTAATACAGTGACCGGCGGCGCTGACTTTAGTATGACACTTCGCGAATTTAAAGGCGCCGCGAATAGTTATGCTGGTGCGAACGGCGGCACGCAGCAAATATCGCAGGGCGACAACTCAGAAATGTGGTACGAAGTTCAGCTTGGCGACAGTCTTTATAACTTAATTTCAGAATATCGTAATTTGAAAAGAGAACCTATTGACGGTACGGCGTATACAACTATCGATTGGATAATGCAAAAGAATCCACACGCTTTTGATGTTCCGAACGATTGCACTACTTTAAAGGCTTACGAGAAAAATTTTGTTGGGGTACAGATAATGAAAAAAAGATAGAATCTTAATTAAAAAGCAAACATTCCATACCGGTTTTCAATCGCTCTGCCGTCGACAATGTTTGAGCTTGAAATCAGGTACAACACAACAGCCGATTTATTTACTATCAGCTTATATAAAAATGATACGCTGATTTGTATTGAGCCAATTATATACGGCGTACCGCTTTTTAAACAACTCTACCAGCCGAGCGCATATCCTACGTTGACTATAATTCCGGTCGATAACAGCTGCGAAAATTCAAGAGTTACATGGGCTAATTTTAACGAGACAGTGTTCTTAGAAGTCAATAATGCAGGTGGTATGGTATGAGTGAAAGAGTATTGTTGAAAACGGCAGTACGTCAAGTACGTCGCGGCTTATAACGGCCTTAAATCTTGCGCTATCAAGTGAAAATATAGCTCCTGCTATCCCGGAAGGACAATTTGGATTTTCGGCTGTAATAATAGAGACAGATAAAACTATATTAGACAGTAAAGAATTTGATTTTGAGTTTGATATACCGTTTGACGACGATACTGTGCCGAATGAGGCTGAAATTAAAATTTATAATTTATCGCAGCAGACACTTAATAATTTCAGAAAAGGTAATACGCTGACGATTACGGCCGGCTACGGTGCGGACACGGGAATTGTTTTAAATGGTAAAATATCAGCTGTCAAAACAAAGCATAGCGGAGTCGATAAGATTACAACGGTTTATGTTTTGGACAACGCAGACTACGAAGACCTTGATATTGTTGAACAGACTTTTACGAGTGGCACGACTGCGAGTTATATTTTAAAAACCTTGCTTGAAAAGTTAAATTTGAATATTGCAGTATTTGAAATTCAGCGAGACCACAAATACGACAAAGATGAATCTGTGAAAGGAAGTATAACGGAAGCAATTAAAAAGTACGCCGACATATGCGGCGTATCAGTATACATACATAAACTCCAAATTTACTGCCGCCCCATTTGGCAAGGTGACAATATACATTTTACAGTATGCGCCGAGACCGGAATGATAGGCAGCCCCGAGCAATTTGAAGAGGAAAATACAAATGAAGAATATAAGGACAATGTAACCGGCTATAAGATTCAAATGCTGTTTCAGCACAGAATGGCTACAGCGGCTATCGTAGACGTATCGAGCAAAGACTGTAATGGCAGTTTTAGAGTTTCTGAAGGCACGCATAGCTTTGACGGGTTGTCCGCGACTACAGACATCAAATGTATAGAAAATATAGTAACTGAAATTGTTGAAACAAGTTCGGGCGTAACATCCGGAAGCGAGTCAGCCGGCGCGGCAGGCTCAGCAGTCGCGGAAGCTGTCATAAAAGCGGCAGAGGGTGAAATCGGAACGACGGAAACGGGCGATAACAACAACCCGTACGGTGCGAATCTCGGTATGAACGGCGTGCCTTGGTGCGGTATCTTTGTAGCATGGTGTTTAAAACAAGGCGGATTTGGATTGCCTTCGTTTAATTATGCGTCCGCAGCCGCATACGCATATGCGGCGCAAAAAGCGGTTGGGGACGTATCACGCGCAGGGAAGCGGGTACGCGCCTAAAAAGAGGTGATATTTTTGTATGGAACTATACAGGAAACGACTTCAGCGCAAGCGGTCACGTTGGCTTTTGTACGCTATGACAGCGACGGCGGTACATTTGATACTGTAGAGGGCAATTCAAGCAACAGAGTAAATACAAGAACGCTTAACACGGCGAGCTATACCTTTGTAACACCGCCGTGGAGTTAAGGGAAGGGCAAATAATATGAATTTTGTTGAAATGCTTATTGAGAGCAAAATTGTAAATATTCATACCGCGTTTATCGGTAAAAGTATTATCGGTGAACGGCAATATTGCGTGTACAGCCGCTCACTTATTCAAAAAATGTGAGGGGCGAGCTGAAAGCGCAGACACCAGTGGCCGTATATATTCCGCAGAATATAAAAGTTAAACAGGAAACAATAACTTACGACAGGGCAAGACAGCTCAAAAACTATGACGGTTATTGTACCCGCTGCCGTAACAGACGGCGATATGGGTATATTGTGGTGTATCGGAAAGAGATATTACCGCTGAAAATTTAGGTGGTAAAACTGCTAAACCTACGCGTCATCACGATATAAATGACAGCGTCATCTTGGCTGTAATATAAAGGTGGTGACAAAATGAAAGGCTTTAAGATAGTTGACGGCGATGTATCGATTACAGACGGAAATATTGATATGGCAGAAGATACGGAGCTTGAAATTCAAACTATGAAAACTGTGCTAAAGACAAATAAGGGCGAGGACGTTTTTGACGAAACGGAGGGTATAAATTTACGCCAAATTCTCAGTAAAAAGGCGCAACGGCAGATATGGTTAAAACTCAAATTAAAAACGGTATAAATCAGGTTGACAAAAATTATACCATTGAGGATTTTAACTATAGCTTAGATAAAATCACGCGTACTGCCACAACAAATTTTACAGCCAGAAAAACAGACGGCTCGGCTATCAGTATTAGCAACAGTTATAATTAAGACGAGGTGATGATATATGAATATTGCAGATTGGGGGTTAAGTGAAAAAGGATTTTATTGCCCTACAGTACGACGAAGTTCTGGCAAAGCAAAATCAAAAGTGCAAAAAAAGAGCTTTTTGGCGAAAACATCTGTACTGATAATAATACCGCTTTTAGGCAAATTTATTCGCCTTGAAACCGCGTATGATTTAAAAGCAATTTGAGGAAATGGAAAAATCTATTACAGTATTTCACCGGTAACGGCTACCGGCGTATCACTTGATAGGAATGTCAGCTTCGAGAATGTCCAGAAATACAGCTATCGCGGCAGTACATAAAAAATAAGAATTTACGGTACTGTAAATCACATGCTCGGCAAAGGCACGTTGGTTAAGTCACGGGGCGGTATTGTGTTTTTACACAGCGGCAGACTGCGTTATATCTGAATATGATGGTAATCAAAACGATATTGAAATGTACTACGGCGAGGTAAACGTTCAATGCACCGAAGCAGGAACGGTGGGAAACGTATACGATATAAACAGCCTTGTGTCTGTCGATAATGACGTAACGGCTATCACATATGTATCGACAGTTACGGACGGAGCTGATACCGAAACCGATATTGCGCTTCTTAACAGATATAACAATGTCGTCGACGGTATGGGAACAAACACAAAAAGCGCTATTATATCGGGGCTAATGAGAATAAATGGGATTCATAAAGTTATTATACTTTGATAACCCTACCGACAGCGATATTAAAATATCTGATTATTTAACTATTGAAAGCGGCAGGTACGCTATCATTATATATGCTAATAGCGGATTTGGACACAAAAATTGCGGAGGCGATTTTTTTAAACGCAAAGCCGTTTGGTATAAAACAAAATGGAACGACAACGGTAAATCTTAAAGACGAATCGGGAGAAACGCACGCAGTAGTATTTTCTTATGTCAGAGGTACCTGAAAACATAGAAGTCACTTGTACGGTCAGCAGCGAATTTTCAAGTAATGGTATTGAAAATATTAAAGCTAATATTTCTGAATATGTAAACAATTTAGATATAGGCAAGCCCGCTTATTTACAGTAAACTGTATCAACAAATTGATTCAGTACCAGGCACGTCAGAAATTACAAAGCTTACCGTAAACGGCGCCACCGATTCAGTTTACCCGGCGCGAGACGAGATAATCCGGGTTAGTAATATATCGGTATCAATCACGGAGGGATAATTCCAATGAATATAAATTATGATGACCCTATTAAAAATTTACCGGACGCCTTTAAGAAGGACACCGGCAGCAATAACTATAAACTGCTTCAAATAAATAAAAATACAACCGATATTTTTAAAATCCGCTTCGGCGGATTTATTTAATGCTCTAAATATCAATAACGCAAAAAGGTAAAGTGTTAGACGCTATTTATGGCGGTCGGGTACATTTACAGCGCGGAACTCTTAATGATAAGCAATATATAATACGGTTACGCGCTAAAATGATGCAGAATATAGTTAACGGTTCATTTCCTGATTTGGTTGAATCCTTGGCATATGCGTTGCAATGCGATAAATCTGTAATACATATTGTTGAGAGCAGCACGCCGAATAAAAGTTAACATAAAGGATATTCCTCTTGGAACGGTACTCAGTGCAGGATTTACAACTACGGATATTATTGCAATAGTTGAAGATATGCTGCCACTGGGTGTAAAAATCGAAAAATATGGCTTTACAGGGACATTTGAGTTTTCTGATATTGATAACGAGTATGACCCTGACAAGGGGTTTTGCTGATGTAGAAGGAAATATAGGCGGATATTTAGGGGCTAATGGAAAGGATGATACTATGAATTTTACAAACAAGCCGCCCGAATGGGGAAAAATGAAGGTACGGAGCCGACAGAAGAAATAAAAAAAATGGGCTTTCAGGCGGGATATAAACCGCCAGCTGCTTTTTTTAATTGGTTCTGGAATAAAACAGGTAAATGTATAAAGGAGCTTCAGGAAAAGCTTAGCTGCGCGCCTATCCCATTATCGGGTGTATGCACTACCGCAAAAGGCACTACAGGGAAAGTCGTTACGTGCCCCGACTTTAAAAATATGACGGCGCAAGAATAGCCGTTACCTTTAATAATGGAAATAGCGCAAATTATATGACGTTAAATGTAAACGGAACAGGCGCATATTTTGCGTGGTTCCCGATTGGCACAAGTCGCGCTTACAATAATGAGTTAATTTCAAAATTTATTGTTGCTGGCTGTACATATGAGTTCATTTATCAGGACGGTGCAACTCCCAAATGGGTATACTGCGGCATGACCAAGTATTCCGATAAATGACGAGACCCCGACATATACGGAAGCAGAAGAGCGTGACAATCTTGCAAGCGGTGAAAAAATTGTCTACTGCTTTTGAGAAAAATTAAGAAATGGTTTGCGGATTTAAAAGCAGTTGCATTTTCAAATGACTACAACGACTTGGATAATACGCCTACAGCCTTGAAGAATCCAAACGCCTTGACTCTATCTATGAACGGAACGTCTACAAGCTATACGGGCGAAAGCAGCGTAGCAAAAAACGTGGTACGCCCCAACGACAGCAGGTACGGCAGGCTATATTCCTATCAGTAATGGAAGTGGCGCGCCTGCGTGGAGGCAGCCTGATTATTATGGGGTATGCTCCACGGAGGGTGCTACGCGAGATAAAGTAGTAGACATACCTAATTTTAAACTTGTAAACGGTGTTCGTATTAGAGTTAAATTTACATACTCGCATGCTATTCTTGCGTCTGACGCTAACGCTCGATTAAATGTTTCAAATACTGGCGCAAAAACACGGTATACTTAGCGAATAAACTTGTGAGGGGCTATTACGGAGTTCCTAATGCCTCCAGCGCTGACACCTCTATGTACCCGGAACACTTGGGACGAGAATGAGGTAATTGAGTTTTTGGTATGACGGTAGTTCGTGGCGAAGCATACCAGAAACGCATATACTTGACCCCTTAGACGTAAAATTAGTTCGCGCATCATGGGTGACTTGGAATACCGCTGGAAATACAACGTATCTCCCTAAATTTCTCAATAAAATAATACGAAGCTGCGATTTTTTTTGCAGATTCTTCAAATGCTGCGTCTATTATACAGGAAGCATTAAGGTATACTGCGAATGCTGGCAGGCTATCTATCTATAATTACCACTTACGGTAACTCGTATTTCACTATAGATGATAATATTTATATAGCAGAAAGCCAAACAGAGTCATCTTTACGTGCACCTCGAAAAGTTACTATAGAAGGGCGTTCTATGGTTAGCACAAGTGTAAAGCGCGCCTTGACTTTAAAAATAATTGCAGTATAAAAAACGGCGGGGCTACTAGCCCACAGCTAACTCTTAAAAATCTTGAACTTCAATTATACTGGGGTATAGGAGTTGGAGTTCAAAATACTACTTTTATAAATTTGGGTACAGGCAATGGCAGCGTACTTATACTTGAAAACTGTGATATATCAATATCTGAGTCGCAAGTTTCTGAGCTACCTGCTTTTTATTGCTGACACTATAATAATGAAAAACTGTAATTATAGCTTAGAAGCTACTGAGCATAGTCAATATATGTGTTACTCAGGTATACGGTGTAACCGCTTAGAAATAGACGGCGGCTCAATAAGTATTACTAATGATTGTAGTAATACAATAAATCCCGACAATTTTGAACTTAATTTTATTTACGGCTCTAATGTAACAGGTTACATAAAAAATTGTACAATTAACGGCGCAGGGTCTTATAGAGTATCAATAATTGACAGTCCATATATTGAAGTAGCCACTTGCGATATTACGTTAGGAAATAAAGCATCTTTATGCCATTATACAACGAGTACCGAAAAAATTTATACTGCACTTCGAGATTGCACAATAAATTATACTGCTTCTACTTACTTGACTTTCGGTAAAATAACGGGCTGTACTTTTAAAAATTCAAGTACCGGTTATACAACTGATGCCTATAAGCTACAGGTACTCTGCCCGGCGCAGATAACAAATAACGCATTTGTGGGCCGCTCAGAAATGAATTTTAATGGAAATAAAGTATTACTCACAAATAACATACTGCAATACTCTCAATCTTATACTACATTTCCTACGGCAGCGTAAACGCAAATAATATGGTATCGGGCTAAGAAAGGAGCAGTACATATGGAAATACTTGATAATTTTAGTAGTCAAAGATAGTAAAATACACCTTAATCAATACGCTCTTGTTATAAGACATTATACAGCTTTAGCTAAAGAAACATATACGGATAAAATTTATTATGTAGATGATGAAGGAGCGCATGAACTTGAAGTCAATGTAGTACCTAAACATCAGCTTTTTTAGAGATTATTTCTAAAACAGAATTGGACAATTCTCAGTATTCGTATATGGAGGGTATTGAGCTAAAAAAACGCAAGACTTTAATAGGGAAATCGAAGAAATTGCTTCGTATGGCAGTCTTGAAGCATATCAAGCTTCATTGCCTGAATATGTCGACGATTTTATGCTTGATATGGAATGCCGTATGACAATGGTAGAAATGGGTATTCAGTAAAAAAAGGAGGTTTAATATTATGGAGCATGGACGTTCTTATGGGCTATGCAAGAAAATTGTAGCAGTCGGAAAAATGGATAAAGAGATTATGCTGTCAAAGTTTGATATTCTTCTTATATCTGGCGGCTTGACAGAAGAAGACTACAAAGAATTAGCCGCAGAAATAAATAAGACGGAGGAGTAAAATGGAGGACTGTATAACACGAGTAGAGCATGAAGAATTTGCGCGCCGCATGGAGGACGAGCATAGCCGACAAAATAAGCGGATTGAACTGCTTTGAAGAAAGTACAACACGCATAGCCACGCTCAGTACATCAATAGAAAAGCTTGCTGTTAATATGGAAAGTATGCTTAATGAACAGGTACGGCAGGGTGAGCGGCTTGAGGTTTTGGAGAACCGTGACGGTGAGATGTGGCGCAAGGTGACGGCATATGCGGTTACAATGGTTGTAGGTATTATAATAGGGTATATTTCTACCCGAATTGGATTTTTAATAATAGGAGGAAACGGAAATGGAGAATTTGTTGGGAACAGCAGAAATGATGAATAGCTCGGACTATAAGGAGAGATTTAAAGCGGAATATTATCAGGTAGTAATCAGATATAAAAAGCTGAAAGCAATGCTTGAGAAGTGGGATAAGGGAGAATTGAATTTCAATCCTACCTGTCCGCGCAGCATATACAATATGCAAATTAGAGCCATGACAGATTATATCGCAGTTCTTGGAAGCAAGAGCAGTTATTGAAGGCGTAGAGCTTAAAAATTCAATTTAAACGGAGGAAGGGAAAATGAAAGACACATTTAAGAATTGGATAAAAGCGGCAGGAGTAAGAGCGGTTAAGACGGTTGCGCAGACAGCCGTTGCGACAATAGGTACATCAGCCGTTTTGGGTGATGTAAATTGGGTAATGGTCGCTTCGGCTTCGGCTCTGGCGGGTGTGTTGTCACTGCTGACAAGCGTTGCGGGTCTGCCGGAGGTTGAGGATTGAGGTGCAGAATATGAGAATAGGAATTAACTGCGGACACACAGTAAGCGGTCAGCCCGGATGCGGAGCTGTCGGCTATATTGATGAAAGTGTTGAAACAAGGAACGTTGGTAAAAAGCTCATAACCTTGCTTAAACAAGCAGGTCATACGGTACATGATTGCACAAACGATTATGCACCGACTACGAGCAGTAACCTAAGTCAAATTGTGGGACTGGCAAATAAGCAGCCGCTTGACCTGTTTGTGTCGATACACTTTAACGCAGGCGGCGGCAAAGGTACGGAGGTTTATACATATGGAGCGGCACAGCATACAGAAGCGGTTAGCGTATGCAATGCCCTTAATAAGCTCGGTTTTGTAAACCGAGGTGTAAAGGACGGGTCAAATCTGTATGTTGTACGCAGAAGTAACGCTAAAAGCTATGCTGATTGAGGTGTGCTTTGTAGACACACAGGCAGATGTGGATTTGTATAAATCATTAGGCGCTGAACGTATTGCGCAGGCGATATGCACGGCGATTACAGGGCAGGAAGCAAATAATGAGGAGGATATTGACATGACGAAAGCAGAAGAATTTGAAAAGAGAATTGCGGCTCTCGAACAAAAGGTGAATGAGCCAGAGATGATTTACAACTACATCGACAAGAACATGCCATCATGGGCGCATGAAGCAGTTCAATGGTGCGTGGATAAAGGTATTATTCAGGGTACGAACGACAAGGGCAGCCTCGGCTTGAACCGACAATAAGCTCTGGCAGTGCGTGGTGATGTACAGAGTTGTTAAATTTATCGGCAAATTGATTAACATGAAAATGTAAGAATAATATAACGGCCATACGGTGTCCATATTCACACCGTATGGCCTCTTTTTTATTTGTAAGCTACTTCTATTACTTAGTAGGATATATCAAAATATGGATAGTTTATGGGCTCCATACAAGAGCCCAGTATCTTCTTTAATTATATAGGAAAAAAGTCTTTTTACTGATTGTAGTAAATACGCATAGGAGAACTTACTGAAATCAGTAAAACCTCGGCTGTTTTGTCGGCATACGAAATCAGTAAAATACGTTAAAATAAATAATGTAAGGACGAGCTGACAAGCTCGTTATTGAAAGGAGTGAGGTGAATGAAGACGCCGAATATGGCCGAGACTCTTCGAGATGAGGCTAAGAGGTCAGAGCGATTAAGAATCATACTTATGGCTCTTGACTGTGAAAACCTTGAAGAGCTTATTAAAAAAAGCTCAAGGCCGAAGAGCAAAAATAAAATAGCCTGCGGCTCTACTTGACACAGACCGCAGACTATACAACCGAAGCATGCCCGGAACCTTACATCCGGTCAAGCTTCATATATTATACCACATATTTTTTAAAGATGTAAACACTAAGGAGGCAAAAATGACTGTAAGAGAATTTTGCGAAAGATACCGCAACGGCGATTTTTTAATCAAGGACAGAAATGTTCAAATTGAAGCGGGTTGGTATGATTGGTTTTGCAGCGACACGGCTCTTGCCGGAAGATTAGCAAAAATCTGGCATATTCTAAAAGGCATTGACAGTGATTTTATTCTGGATAATTTCAGAGTATGGTTTAAGAATAACTGTCCTATAGAAGACCCGCTATATGATGACGTAAGATTTGAGCCTTTAGATGAAAGCAAACGCGATAAAATGTATTTTGGTATAGCGATTGACGATAAACGCAACGCGCATAAATATACTGTCTTTTCGGCAAGAGCGGACTATAAAAATGAAGCAGGATTTGATAAGGTCAAAGACGTACGCGCTTTTATCAACGGTTGGGAAGACGCTTTAAAAGACCCTTTGTTTTATGTACGCAAAGTAGCAATACATAAAGCTCAGGAGCAAGCTACAAAAGAAGCAACAAGCGGTTTAGTAAAATGTCTAACTGAGCTTAACGCTGTATTGGAGGAAGGCCAGAATGACGAAGCAGGCAAATAACCAGCAATTTATAAAAATTTTTAATAAGCTGGCGTATCGGTTTTCGCCGTGGGAGGTGTGGAAAGACTTCATTGTGATGTTTGCTTGTGCCATATCAAATTCGCTGGATAAGACCCATTATGAAGAGCGCGAGGCTTTGTACCTGAAAACGATTCAGAAATATAATAAAAAGAGAGAGAGCTGTTTCCTCAGCTTGCAGCAGAAACAGTCATTGCTTTAGAGGAAAATCAAGAGCAAGACTTTCTCGGCGATATATTTATGAATCTTGGGCTCGGTAACAAAAAGCGGCGGGCAATTTTTACACCATATCACATTTGTGAACTTATGGCTAAAAGTTACAATCGGTGATATACTGCCGCAGATTAAGAAGAACAGTTACATAACAGTTTGTGACCCATGCTGCGGCGCAGGCGCAACCTTAATAATAGCCGGAATACATGAAATACGAAAACAGCTTGAAGGAAAACTTAACTATCAGAATCATGTGCTTGTGGTAGCGCAAGATATTGATTACACTACGGCGCTAATGTGCTACATACAATTATCGCTCTTAGGCGTAGCCGCGTATATCAAAATAGGAAATACTTTAACCGAGCCGATGTGTTCAGATGATACGTTAGCGAATTATTGGTATACACCGATGTATTTCTCTGACGTATGGACGCTTAGGCGGATTTTTAGAGGCACGGAACTCTTATAGTGAAGGGAGGTGATAAATTGGGACTGAAAGATTTGCGACTTGCAAAAAGGGCTTTACACTTCACGGACTCGCAGGGGAGGTAAGCGGCGTAAATTATCAGAAAATATGGCAAATTGAAAATAATGTCATTAAGTCTGAGAATATTGCGCTTAAAACCGCTTTAAAATTAGCTAATGCCCTTGAATGTGAGCCGGAAGACCCTAATGAAGCCGGATAAATAGAGCTTTTTACTGATAATGGTAAAACCGCATAGAACAATTTACTAAAATCAGTAAATCCTCGAGCGCTTTGTTGGCATACGAATGCTGAGAAACACGTTATAATAATAAATGTAAGTGAGTAAATCATTTATAATTCGAGGACGAGCTCAGAAAGGAGGTACATAATGGAAGAGATGAATATCAGTGAAATCTTTGCTGAAAAATGCGAAGAAAATCAGACGAGAAAAAATCCTTGAGATTATGCGCGAAAGCAAAGACCTTGATGAGGCAATCGAAAAGGTAAAAGACTTACTTAACAAGTAAGCAAAAAGTGAAAAAGCCCCGACCGCGTGCTCGTCCACACGGTCAAGGGCGCACATTGAGGGCGAGCCCTTCAATGAAATTATTATAGCACATGTTTTTCACAAAGTAAATACTTAGGAGGCGAAAAAAAAAATGAAAACTTATAAACACGTAACAAGCGGCGAGCTTGCAGAACTCTTTTCAGAAAACACAAAAGCTGTTATCCTCAAATTTGAAGACGGCACTAAAAAAGGAAGTAGCGCAAATTACTTTCCGCCGTTGGTGGAAACTTGTAGAGGACAAACCAGAAGAAACAGCGTCCGAAGCGACTACAGAGGATAAGTCTATGAAAATGTCAGATGTTATTGATAAGCTTGAAAACTTATTTAACATTCTGAATAAGGCGTACTTCGGCGGCGAACTGCCGAAGCCGGTTATCACGGTACAGTCCACGCCTAAATCATACGGTCATTGTACGACTAAAAAGATTTGGAAGTCTGAGACCGAAGCAATGTATGAAATCAATATCGGTGCGGAATACCTAAATAGACCTTCTGCTGACACGGCTGCAACTATGTGTCATGAAATAGTACATCTCGATTGCTTGGAGAACGAGATTGCCGACACCTGCCAGAAAGGCCGTTCCCATAATAAAAACCTTTAAAGCAGCGGCGGAATCAAGAGACCTTGAAATCGGGATATGACCGCACTGTAGGCTATTCGCATACTGCGCCTACGCCTAAATTCGAGCGGACTCTTAAAGATAATAACTTTACGCTTGAAGCTTTATTTGCAAGAGCCCTCCCAGAGCAAAAAAGTAAAGCGTGAGCGCGAAAAAAGCTAATACATACGTAGGCCCTCTATGCGGTCAAAAGGTGAGAAGTACGGCGGAACTAAACCTGATTTGCGGCGACTGCGAAGTTCCTATGGAAAAAGATAAGTTAAGCGCGGTGGGGTATGACCGCCCCACTGCTAAACATAAGAAAGGAGAAACACGATGAAAGGATATAAGGGCTTTAATAAAGATATGACCTGTAGAAATAAACAGTACGCAGAAAATACTGTATTTGAGGAAGCTGAGGCGGAAATTTGCAGCAGTGGTATGCACTTTTTGCGAAAATCCGTTTGCGGTGTTGGACTACTACGGTTTTGTTGGAGCTAATGGCGCATTAAATGAATTTGCAGAAGTAGAGGCTCTGGACGAATGTAAAACAGATGATAATGAGAAATACTGCACCAAAAGCTTAAAATAGGCGCAAAAAATAGGTATCACTGGCTTGATTAAAGCATTTGTAGATTTTACATTTAGTAAGATTGATTTTAAAAATGCTTCTGAATCCAATACAGGCAACTGGTCTGCAGCGACCAATACAGGCGGCCGGTCCGCAGCGACCAATACAGGTTACCGGTCCGCAGCGACCAATACAAGCGACCAGTCCGCAGCGACCAATACAGGCGACCAGTCCGCAGCGACCAATACAGGTTACCGGTCCGCAGCGACCAATACAGGCAATTGGTCTGCAGCGACCAATACAGGTTACCGGTCCGCAGCGACCAATACAGGCGACCAGTCCGGCAGCGACCAATACAGGCGACCAGTCCGCAGCGACCAATACAGGTTACCGGTCCGCAGCGACCAATACAGGCGACCAGTCCGCAGCGACCAATACAGGCGACCAGTCCGCAGCGACCAATACAGGTGACCGGTCCGCAGCGACCAATACAGGCAATTGGTCTGCAGCGACCAATACAGGTTACCGGTCCGCAGCGACCAATACAGGCGACCAGTCCGCAGCGACCAATACAGGCGACCAGTCCGCAGCGACCAATACAGGCGACCAGTCCGCAGCGACCAATACAGGCGACCAGTCCGCAGCGACCAATACAGGTTACCGGTCCGCAGCAGCGGTAGGCGGGAACGGCTCTGTTGCTATAGCGACAGGCTATGAAAGTAAGGCAAAAGCAAATGTAGGTTCTGCTATTGTTGTATGCGAAAGAGATGATAATTATAATCTTATCGGTATAAAAGCTGCTATTATAGACGGTAAAAATCTTAAAGCCGATACATATTATACTCTTATAAATGGAGAATTTATAGAAGAGAAGTAACAAAAGGTAGCAGGTTGCAACAAATCTGCGGCTGAATGCGCTACCGCTAAAAGCGTTGATACATAAGGGTTTAAAGGCTATTGCAACAAAGGTAGCAGAGAAATCTTAAAAAGATTTTTTATATAAAAAGTAAAATATAAGAAACGGAAAATTGTACCTGCCTGCGTTTGCATATATGTGCGTAAGAAAATTCGTTGCATTTGCTGCTCGACTACCTAAAAGGAGGACAGACCTAAAGTCTGTCCCCTAATTGGGCAGTCAGCACAAAGCCATAAGGTAAAACAATAATAGCTGTATCTTGTGTTCGACCAGTGATAGGGTTGCTCCACCATAAAATAAATCGCATTTTTATGCGGTTTATTTTTTTTGTATATACACCTTTTTTTATACAAATGCTGATTGGATTTTATTGATGAGAAGGATGAAAATAATGAAGAGATTAGAGTTTTATTGGTCTTCAAATCCCGATTGCTGGGCATGGAAACCAAATGGAATGAGAGTAATAAAGCCCGATGCCACAAAGGAGGCGCAAGAGAGTTACAAACATTATTTAGAACAGACATCCGCAGAACAGGGAAAATCATTATAAACATAAATATTGAGGTATTTTTATGAGTGAATTATTTGATAAATGGGAAGACGATATAAAAAAGTATTGTGAAATTAATAATTTAAGTTTTGAAAAAGCCAAGAATATGGCGAAATGTTGGGGAAAAAGATGATTTGATTTTACAATATTATGATAGTTCAAAAAAATAATGGAAAAGGTTTAAATGATGAGATACCTCTGCCGATTGTGTTAAAAATTAAAAAAGAAAGATAACGTATTGATATTTGAACAAACGGAATATACCAATAAATATTTATCTAAAAATTAATTACTATTAGTTTTTTGAATTTTAGTAAAAAATATTGACAAAATATAATTTTACATATATTATGATAACAAATAATAGCAAGGGAGAAAATAAATATGAAAAAATTAATATGTTTGTTGGTGATATGTGCTAATTTAGTGGGAGTAGCAGTTAATGTATCGGCGTATTCGGATTATGATACAGAAGAAACAAGATTTTTAAGGATTATGGACATTATGAACGGTTACGAGGACGGAATATTTAAACCTTATAATGTACTTACGCGCTCTGAAGCTATAAGAATAGTTGATGATATGATGGGATTCAGCGATGAAACATCATATACAGAAAAAAGAAAATTCAGATTTACCGTTTAGTGACATATCAAAGGATTCGTGGGATTGGAAGTATTGGAATTATGCGTACTGTAACAGTGTGATAAGTGGATTTGAAGATGGTACGGCACGACCTAATGATAATGTAACGTATGCACAATTTGTAAAAATGTTGGTTACATCAATAGGATATGACTTTTATTCAGAGGCAGTTGGAGGATATCCGAACGGTTACTTCAAATATGCTGAAAATTTTAATATTACAGATGATATAAATTTGAATTATGATGATACTATTACTCGCGCATCAGCGGCATTATTAGCCCAAAGAACAATGAACACACCAATAATGGAGTTTATTTCTAAACCAATATCAACAATATTGTCGGAACAAAAAAGAGTGAATTTGTTGAAAGTAAAAAATCTATAACGGTACAGGTGCAGATTACAGAACACTTCTTACAAAAAAGAAATGTTATAATGCTGATGTAATCATTGAAAGCATATCGGGCGATATTACTACGGCGAAAATAGTCAATGCAAGAAATTTTTGCGACAAAGAATACAATGGTACGGAAAATTACAGTTTTGAGTTAAACACAAACGGATATGAATTATCAGAAAATGAAAAATACAATGTGGTTGTGGAATGCGTTGATAACAATTATATTTTTAAAATTTGTATATGAAAGTGATATATAAGAAAAAAAAGGAGAAACAGATGGCATCGAGTAAAGAATTTTTTAGAATACATATTAGAGCAATTATCGGAGTTAGAGGAAATAGCGTACAGGGCGATGATGGGGGAGTACATTATTTACTACAAAGGCAGAATTGCCGGCGGAATATATGATGACCGACTGCTTATAAAACCTGTTAAATCGGCTATTGACTATGTTTCTGACATTCGGTACGAAGTACCTTATGAGGGTGCGAAAGAAATGATTTTTAATAGAAGAAGTTGACAACAAAGAATATTTAACCGAATTATTTAAGGCGATATATGACGACTTACCGACACCGAAAAAGAAAAAAAATAACCAATATTGAAAAAACACCTCAATATTATGGTATAATTCATATAATGAGGTGAGAGAGATGAAAGTAAAAAGGAAATATGTGATTATTCGGGTTCAACATTGCTTGGAATGAACGGCGGAATGGTTGAGAGTCCCGATTCAAAAAAGAATTATATATGCACGCAAAGCAGATTTGACAAAGTCTGAAACGGAAATATGGATATGCGACAGAGATTTTGAAAATCATCGCAAGGTATATGATGTACACTGCGGCAATCACAACGGCCCGTCAGCAACCTTTATAACAAACAGCCTTATAGTTTTTCGTGATGTGGAATTTGAGGGGAATAGCCGGCAAAGAACCGTCTATATGTGTATTCCGTATACTCGATGTTGATACGGGTGAGGTTAAGTACAAAATTCGCGGCAAAGAAAGTCATTGTGCGGAAAACGGAAAGTATCCGTTTTCAATATCGACAGAATATCTTGACAAAAATCCCGATTATCCCGAAATTAATTCGTGCGGAATTTACATACTTGATGTTGAAAGCGGAAAAATAATGCTTGTTGCAACAGAGGAAGATATTTTAAATATGGTAAGGGAACACGGTCTTACTCCGAACGAGCATACCGCGTCTGTCAGCCACGTTCAGCTAAATCCGTCCGCAACGGCAGTTATGATGCGCTTGGGCGTAAAGGACTGCCCTGTATTCGGTGCGTTGGGTTGCATAGATTTAGACACTAAAAAAACGCATATGATAGCGGACAAGCCTGTACATCAGCTTTGGTTTGACGATGACACATATATGGCTACACGTCAGTTTAATCAAGGCAGACACATTGAAATGGAAACAAGCTACATTGCACGTTTTTCAAAGGACGGAGAGGAATTAGAAGTGCTTGGCGGAATTTCAAATCATATGGACGGAAGTTTTGACAGAAAATATTTTGCCGGTGACAGATGTTATCCCGACTTTGCACCGAATGTTTATTTGTACAAGCGAGGTGAAAAAATCCGATTGCAACTTTTTGAAATATCGAAGGACGAATACACCACATGGAAACTTCAGGTACATCCAAATCCGTCGTTTTCGCGTGACGGAAAGCGGCTGTACTTTAATAAACAGTGCAAATGTTACAACGGAAAATACAGAACGGTAGCTGTTTTTGCAGATATTTCTGAAATTATTTAAAACTAACTTGCAAAAAATTGTCCTTTTTTTTGCTATACTGTATATGTTGTAATTATTAAAGAAAGAATGTGAACATAAATGATTATTATTATGAAAGAATCCGCATCGGCAAAGGAAATCGAGAGTGTTGAAAAACTACTTGCCGAGTTCGGATTCCAAACGCACCCTATTCAAGGCGAAAAGAAAACAGTTATCGGCGCAATCGGCGACAAGCGTCTTTTAAGTATGAATCAAATTCTTACTATGGACGGTGTTGAAAACGTTGTTCCGATTATGAAACCATATAAACTTGCATCTAAGGAGCTTCACAAAAGAACCGTCAGTTATCGAAATCGGTCACGGAATAACAGTCGGTGGCAAGCAGCTTTGCAGTATTTGCAGGTCCTTGCGCAATCGAAAGCCAGGAACAGTTCACAACTGTATCAAAGGCTGTTAAGGCCTCGAGGTGCAAACATTCTTCGCGGCGGTGCGTTCAAGCCTCGTTCATCACCATATTCATTCCAAGGTCTTGAGGGTGACGGCTTGAAGATTATGTACAACAGCGGTCAGGAACTTAATATGCCTATCTGTACTGAAGTACTTGATACAAGAGATGTTGAACTTGTTGCAAAAGTATGCTGATATTATGCAAATCGGTGCAAGAAATATGCAGAACTTCAAACTTCTTCGCGAAGTCGGTAAGTGCGACAAGCCTATACTTCTAAAGAGAGGTCTTGCTTGTACTATGGAAGAGTGGCTAATGGCTGCCGAATATATTATGTCTGAGGGTAATGAAAAGGTAATCCTTTGCGAAAAGAGGTATCAGAACATACGAAACTGCTACAAAAATACATTTGACCTTTCGGCAATTCCTGTTTCAAAGGAACTTTCTCATCTTCCTATTATTGCCGATCCGAGCCATGCAACAGGTACATATAAGTATGTTCCGGCTATTGCAAAAGGTGCTATTGCGGCAGGTGCTGACGGTCTTATGATTGAAGTTCATAACTGCCCTGAAAAAGGCTGCGTCAGACGGCGCTCAATCGCTTACACCTGAAAAGTTTGACAAGCTTATGAAGGAGCTTGATCCAATCGCGAAGGCAGTAAATAAGATTCTATTATAAGAAATTTATAGGCTGGATGAAGTTGCCCACATTGTGTGAACAATTTTATTTCAGCCTTTCGTTTTATTGAAGGGAGTTATTGACTTAATATGTTAGGTTATCTTGGTCCGAACGGAACATTTTCACATCAGGCGGCTATGGAATGGTCTGAGGGTAAAGAAGAAATAAAGGAGTTTTCAACGATTTATTCTGTAATTTTGGCGGTTGAAAAGGCGAAATTGACAGGGCAATCGTGCCGATTGAAAATTCTATTGACGGAAGTATCAACACAACTTTGGATACTCTTGCTTTTGATGTGGATTTATATATAACAGGTGAATACATTCTTCATATAAGCGAAAATCTTATGGTTAAAAAAGGTGTAAAGAAAGAGGATATAAAAATTATCACTTCCCACCCTCAACCGATAGGACAGTGTTCAAAATTATTGTCACACGAATTTGCGGATGTGAAAATTGAATTTGCCGATTCAACTGCGTCTGCGGCAAAACGTAAAAGAATCGGACGGCTCTGTGGCGTGTATCGGCTCACCGAACAGTGCAAAAAATTTATGACCTTGATATTTTTGTGTCACGACTGCGGTGACGACGCAAATAATTCAACTCGATTTGTTATTATTGAAAAAACACCGAATAAGACAGTTACAGGTCACGATAAGTCATCAATCGTATTTGCGATTGATAATAAACCGGGCAGCTTGTACAGTGCGATTGAGCTTTTGGCGAAGTCCGGAATTAATATGACTAAAATCGAGTCACGTCCTATGAAAAAGGAACTCGGTAAGTATGTGTTCTTCATTGATATTGACGGCAATATTGATGATGCGTCAATTTACTTTTGCACCTTGATAAAGTAAGACAGAATACATTTTTCTATAAATTTCTCGGATCATATAATTACTAAAATGCGAAATATTAAAAAGGAAGTTTTGAAAACTTCCTTTTTTAGTTTGAATCTTATAATATCCATAATAGTTTTTTCGGCGAGTTTTACTTCCTGCAACAGTTCATTTGCGGAAAGTCGTGTCGCACCGTTGCCTAGAATGATAATTTGTTCAAGGTTATCCGAAGTGGCAACACGCACACGATGTTTTTTTACCGATTTTATGTGTGATTTTTTCAATATACATATCGGCGGTTTCAGCCTCTTTTTGTGTACACAACGTTTATATTATGAATTTTTTCGGTACTGCCGACATTTCCTTTAACTTTATACGCATCAAAAAACAAGTATTAAATTGCATTGCTTAAAGCCTTGATAATTGCAAAGAATATCAATCAGTCGGTCACGCGCCATATTAAGGTTATCTTTGGCGAGTTCTTTCAGTTCGTCCCACGCAAAAATTATATTGTAACCGTCTACAAGCAAATATTCGTCACCTAATTTAACAGGCTTTTTGATTTTTGATGGCTTTTTCGGTCGGGAGTGGATTTCTTTACAGTGTATGACGCTACTTTACGGCGTACAGGACCGTATGTACGTTCAAAAATCTGCATAAGCTCATTATCATCGGCAACCATATTGATGTAGTCGTTTGCACGCTGATAGACGTTTTCTTCTTCATCATCGTCTTGGTCAAGCTTTATGCCGTCAATGTGCATATGGTCGTAAACCTTATCCCACTTTACAACAAAGCCTGCACCGTGCGAACAGAAAACCGAATCGGCGGGATTTTCAATATCGGTTTCGCTGTCGTAACCGATTTCGGCAATCACTTCTTCGGTATTGTGGCAAGGCTCATAACCGCTTAAAATACAGTTTAATCTGCCTTTGCCGTGCGTGTAACCTGTTACGTCCATTTGATAGTCACGCATTGTCGCAACGGGTGCAGAGCCTGAAATTCGCGTCATATCACCGATTGTTTCGGGTTGACTGAATGTACCGCCCATTTGCTGAATGTCGGTCATGGCACGTCCTACGTTTTCGGTAGGTATTTCAAGATGAAATTCGTACCAAGGCTCAAGCAAAACACTTTCAGCCATTTTTAAGCCTTGACGTACCGCACGATAAGTAGCTTGACGGAAGTCGCCGCCCTCCGTATGTTTTTTGGTGTGCACGTCCTGCGATAAGCGTTATTTTTATATCGGTAATCGGTGAGCCTGTCAGAACACCGATATGTGCTTTTTCTTTTAGATGGGTGAGAATAAGTCGTTGCCAGTTGCGGTCAAGACTGTCCTCACTGCAATTTACCGCAAACTGCATACCGCTGCCTTTTTCAGTCGGCTCCATAAGTAAATGCACTTCAGCATAATGCCTTAACGGCTCATAATGTCCGACACCCTCAACAGGTGCGGCTATTGTTTCACGATACGCAATACCGCCGTGACTGAATTCAATATCAATACCGAATCTCTCTTTTATAATTCGTTTTAAAACTTCAAGCTGAACTTCGCCCATAACTTGAACGTGAATTTCCTGCAACTGTTCGTTCCATATTATATGAAGCTGTGGGTCTTTCGTCCTCCAAATGACGTAATTCGGTAAGTGCTGTATGCACGTCAATACCGTCCGTAAGCTCCATACGGTACGTCAAAACAGGCTCAAGAACGGCATTTTTGAATCAGGCTCACAACCTATTCCTTCACCGGAATATGTCTGTGTAAGACCTGTTACGGCACAAACCGTACCGGGGAATGCCTCGTCAACCGCTTGGAATTTTGCACCGGAATAAATTCTGATTTGATTTACTTTTTCCGACCACTCATTTTTCTTGTTACCCTTTAAAAAAGTGTTTTTACCTTTAAAGTACCGCCGGTAATTTTCATATAAGTAAGACGTGTGCCTTGCTCATCTTCGGCAATTTTGAATACCTTTGCACCGAATTTGTCATCGTAAATAATTTGTCTGGTGTACAGTTCAAGTCCTTCAAGAAATTCCGATACACCTTCCATTTTAAGTGCAGAGCCGAAATAGCGCGGGAATATTTTTCTTGGTACAACGGCATTTCTTATGTCTTCTTGATTTTTGACAGTACCGTCCGCAAGAAATGTATTCATTATAGATTCGTCACACATAGCGAGCGATTCTCTGAAATCTTCATTTTCAGGATTTTGCGTAAAATCAATACAACCGTCCGAAAATCTTGTATGCAATTCATCAAGAACGGCGTTTCTGTCGGCGTTTAGGTCCATTTTGTTCACGAATATAAATGTAGGTACATTGTATCGTGCCAAAAAAGCCGCCATAGTGTTTCTGTATGATTTTGTATCCCGTCCGTACCGCTTATAACGAGGATTGCGTAATCAAGCACGCTCAAAGTACGCTCCATTTCGGTAGAAAAGTCAACGTGACCGGGAGTGTCAAGTAAAAAGTAAATTCTGTGTCACGAAAACGCATAACGGCTTGCTTTGAAAATATCGTAATGCCCTTGTCGCGTTCAATTTCGTGTGAATCGAGAAATGCGTCACCATGGTCAACACGACCGATTTTTCGTATTTCACCTGCACTGTATAACATTCCCCTCAGATAGCGTAGTTTTACCCGAGTCAACGTGTGCAAGTATTCCAATTACAACTCTGTTCATATCATCTCTGCCTTTACAGTATATATTATTTTTAATTATATCATAATAGAAATGTTTTGTCCAATTCAAACAAAAAAACGGTGTTGCATTGCAACACCGTTTCAGAATGTCGACAAATTGTCTGGAACGTGCAAAACATTATTTTTATATTTTCAAAATTTAATTTATAGCTATAACAAATAACAGGCAAGCCTATCTTCGATATACGGCTTGCCTGTGCACTTTTTGCGAAAATAAACTCTAACGTACCAACGTACGCCGACGAGTTCATTTTCGCAAAATCCGAACTAATTTCTCGACCTCTGCCAGCCTGTCGACAGCTCCTTTTTTTATTCTTCAGCGCCAAGAACAGCGATTTCGCTGATATGACAGTAATTTTGTCGGGGTCTGTTGCACCGTCACCGTTGTAGCGGATATAACGTGCTTTTTACCGTTTTCATGGAACATATACTTTTTCAAATTCGCTTGATTCACCTGTGTTTTGAGTTTTTGGAAGTGCAGTGTCCCAAGTCTTGCCGTCAACCGAGTATTCGATTGTGAACGGATAAATTCTTTCACTGCCTTTCCACATTGCGATTGCAACACCAGAAACGTCCTTTTCTTCGCCTAAATCAAGCGTAAGCGTACTCTTACCGTAACTTGACCAACGCGTGTTTATATCAAGGTCAACCGCACCTGCTTCAACGTTACCGTCATTGTCGCTTGCCTCAACGGCAAAAACGTCAAGTTGGTTAGGATAATATTTTTGACCTGTTCCGTTTATTGCGACAACTTCAATTTTGTCAGGTACTTTTGCAGATGTGATTGTAGATTTTCTTGACATTGCGAAATCGTCCGACATATTTAAGTCAATATCGCTTATGCAGATATATTTATCATTGTAGTAAACAATCTTTCCGAGTGCTTCGCCGATTGCACGAAGCGGAACCATTGTTCTGTCGTTGTTCAAAATCGGTGCAGTGTCCATTGTTTTTGTTTCGTTGTTTACAGTGTAATCGTTGCTGCCGATTTTCATTGTAACGGCGTCACCGTTGATTTTGATTTCCTGTGTATCTGCCACCCATTCAACGTCTGCGCCGAATGACTCAGAAATAAATCTCAACGGAACAAGAGTTCTTTCGTTTTCGTCAAGGTATGGTACAACGTCCGTGCTGTCGTTATCAACACGTTTCGGAACACCGTTTGTAAGTGCTGTCGGTGTGTCAAGTACAAGCTCAACCTTTTCACCGCTGTATAAATCGTTTATATTCCAAGACTTCTTTGCAAGGTCGGGATTTTTTTCATTGTTGCCTACTGTATAAATCTGCGGTACAGGTACATTTTCAGTGTCAAAACCAAGATAATAGCTTAGGTGTGTAGGCTGATTGTAACAGTCGTTTTGGTATGCAACGTGCATTCTGTATTGAATGTCGTGCATAAGTGTAGGGATTTTGTAGCTTGTCGGTGTAGTGCTTGTGTAAATTCTCAAAGCACTGCCGTCCTTTAGCGGATACATAACTTCTTCACGCCAATCGCCGAAAAGATCGGCGGTAAGTGACGGATTAGCTTTTGTACCGTTTACAGAAGTACAACCCGAAGCGGTGAAGATAGTTTCAACCTTTTCTTTTTTCGGGATTCCACTTGCTGATATAAATGTTGTCCTGAACTTCACGGCCCAAATCGCCGTCCCAATAGCATAGGAAGTTTGCCGGCATAGTGTATTTTGTTGAAATGACGGTACCGTCTGCGGCGGTAAGTATTCCTGCGGCTGACCAGCCTTCGCAACCAGGATAACGCGGGTCTATGTCATCAGATGTGCCGCGACCGTTGTCACTGCCCATTTGTTCGCCGCCGACAAGTATTTCGCCTGTACGTGCGTCACGCATTTCAAAGCTGTATTTTTTGCTTTGAGTTTCTTCGTGACAAGAGTAAACTTCAAGTCCCGGTCTTGACGTGTCAAAGGTCACTGACGTGCTGTGCGTCACCGTGTCCCAAACCTGTCGAATACATAGGCTTGCCGTCGTTGTCTATTGCAGGCGCACCGTATATAAGCTCATCGCAACCGTCATAATCAACGTCTGCGGCACTCATTGAGTGGTTGCCCTGTCCGATATATTTATTGTTGTAATCCATTGTATCAAAGCGCCATTTCTTAACAAGTTTGCCGTCTACAAGATCGTATGTTGCAATAACTGTTCTGCCGCCTGTTTCACCCTCAGGACCTGTGTAATAACCTCTTGCAAAAACCATGCTTGGTCTTGTGCCGTCAAGATATGCAACGGCGGCAAGGTATCTTTCGGAACGGTTTCCGAATGTATCGCCCCAAGAGCTTATATCCCATTTTTGACCGCTTGCGGTTTTGCCTGTGATTTGCGGGTCATAGTCAACTGTATCAATTACAGAGCCGTCCTCACCCTTGAATACTGTAAGATAAAGCGGACCTGTAAGGTTTTTACCGTTGCTTACAACGGCATAGTTTTTGTTTGCGTCACCGATAACAGAGCCGTCACCTGCGATTGTGCCGTCAGCCGTACGGCAACAACTTCGGCTTTGCCGTCACAGTCATAGTCGTATACCATAAACTGCGTGTCGTGTGCGCCTGCACGAATGTTAGGTCCCATATTTATACGCCATAGACGTGTACCGTCAAGCTTGTACGCGTCAAGAATACATTCACCCGTAAAAACCTGCCTGTGCGGCGTCTTTTGCGTTTGACGGGTCCCACTTCAATACGATTTCATATTCGCCGTCACCGTCAAGGTCACCGACAGACGCGTCACCCGGTGTATATGTATATTCTTCACCGTTTACTTTATTGTTTTCAGGCTTTTGGATTGGAATATCCATATAATTGTTGTCCCAAAGCTGAACTGCTCCAACTTTGTCCCATTGTTCTTCGCCGTTTTACAACAGGTACAATGAAATACTGTGTATCGTCACTTGCGATAAATAAATCGGTGAAATTTGTTGCATTTAGAGGTTCGTTATTTATTTTTTTTTGTCCGTATGAGGACATTTTCTGTTAAACTTCGATAAATGTTATATCTCGTATCCGCACTTTCAGTGCCGAGCCAACGCCACGAAATATATGTATAGCCGTCCATTCTTACGGCAACAGCACCTCTGTTTAGATTTTCCATAGGACGCTGAATATCAGGTCGTGAGTCGATTAATTTTTGTGTTTCGGCGGCGGATTCTGTGTAATCGCCGACTTTCAGGCTTTCGCCTACTTCTGCGGCAAGTGCGGAAACCGCCGAACTTGCAAGCATTGCAACTGTAAGCATAGCCGAAATGATTTTCTTTTTTATTCATAGTGTATTAAAATCCTCCTTTTCAAAGTATCTAAGTTATATTTTATCATATTATAAAAAAGAATTTGGGTAAATTTAATAATGAATTCTGATTTTTATAAATTAATATCTGATTTTTTTTTCAAGCGATTTGACAAATCAAGATATTAATTAAAAGGGTATAATATGAATATATGAACATATGACTGAAAAGAGGAGAAGATAAATGGATAAATGCAGTACCTGTCAATATAATCCGCAGATTTTAGATAGATTGAAAAATCAACTTCCCGATGAAGATGTAACGGATAAATTGTCGGAAATGTTTAAAGTGTTCGGCGACAGTACAAGAATAAGAATTTTATGGACGTTGTTTGATAAGGAATTGTGTGTGTATGATATAGCGAATGCACTCGGTATGAGCCAGTCGGCTATCAGTCATCAGCTTAAAACTTTAAAACAGGCAAGGCTTATAAAGTCACGCCGTGACGGTAAAAAATGCCTTTTATTCGATTGATGACGACCACGTTAAAAAGATTATAGAACAAATGCTTATTCATATTGAGGAAAACTTAAAAAAACGGTGCAATTAATTTGCACCGTTTTTGATTGTTGTTTTATAATAAATAAAATAGAATACTGCCGAAATAACTGCGGCGATAGTCCAGCCGTGGACAGGCCAAGAAAGCCATATTCCGACTTCCGAATTAAGTGCGTATGAGAAAACATACGCAAGGATAACTCTTAAAAGCAAGTCTGTAAACGTGCTTGCCATAAACGCCCTCATACGTCCCGCACCGCGAAGAATACCGTCAAATGTAAGCTTTGCGGAAATTACAAAAATAGAACGGTGTGACGATTTTTAAAAATATTCTTCCTACGTCTATAATACCTGTCTCACTGCTTTTTTACGAATATATTCATCATAGTATTCGGGAATACGAAATACGCAATGAAAAACGGCAGAGAAACAACGATAAGCATAACAATACCTGCTTTAAGTCCTTCAGGTATGCGGAGAAGCTTTCGCGCACCTGTGTTTTGTGCCGTATAGCTTGACATTGCATTTCCGAGCGTTGAAAAAACTTGTTATAGCGAATGTATTCAGCTTTATAGCCGCACTGTAACCGGCGATAACGTCAGAGCCGAAACTGTTTACACGGCTTTGTATAAATAAATTTCCGACCGATACAAAACTTTGCTGCAAGATACTCGGTATTGCAATTCTTGAAATATGTCCGAGCATACGGATTGAAAATTTTTTATATGTCCCCCGATTTTATACCGTGAACGCGTTTTAAAAGTACGGCGAATGCGAGCATGGAAGATATACCCTGTGCGATAAATGTTGCCCAGCCGACTCCAGCCACGCCCATATTAAATACAATTACGAAAACAAGGTCAAGAATTATATTTCCGACTGACGACATAATCAAAAAATACAACGGAGTTTTACTGTCCCCCATAGCGGTAAAAAACACCTGTGCATATGTTGTACAGAAACAGAAAAATCAATCCGCCTATGTAAATATTAAGATATGTCATTGAGTCGGAAAAAAATATTGTCGGGAGTAGATAACATTTTTAACATTCCCGAACAGAAAACAATTCCGAAGATTGTAAGAATTGCGGCAAGTACAGTCATTGAAATTATTGAAGTGAAAATGGAAGTTTTGAGTTTTTTCAAAATTTTTCGCACCGAACAACTGCGAAATAATAACAGCCGCACCGACGTTTGCACCTGTGGCTATTGCCATAAAAAATCATCGTAATCGGATAAGAAGCGCCCACAGCAGCTAATGCCTGGGCGCCTACAAATTTTCCGGCTACGATACTGTCCACTATATTATAGAGTTGCTGAAATACCACGCTCAAAAAGCATAGGTATCGAAAAGCTCCATAATATTTTTGAGGGTTTGCCCTCTGTCAAGTCAGTAATCATTTACCTCATTCTTTCTTATTAAATTTTATCAGTCAACATCAACAGGATATATTTACCAGAGAAACATCCGTCACAGAATTGACAGTTTGCGTTAGGAATAATCTTTTCCAAAGAATTAACGCTTAAAAATCCGATACTGTCTGCACCGATAAGTTCTTTAATTCCGTCCATGGTGTAGTTACAGGCTACAAGCTGATCCTTTGACGGTACATCTGTACCGAAGTAGCAAGGGAACATAAACGGCGGAGCAGATGAACGAACATGAACTTTGTTGCACCGAAGTGACGTAAAAAGGCTTACAATTCTCTTTGAAGTCGTACCTCTTACGATTGAGTCGTCAACCATAACGACACGCTTTCCTCAACTGTGCTTTTCAGTACGTTAAGTTTAATTCTTACGGAATTTTCACGCATTGCCTGTGACGGCTGAATGAAAGTTCTGCCGATATATTTATTCTTTACAAAACCGATGTCGTAAGGAATTCCGATTCCTTTGCATAACCCATTGCGTCACTTAGTCCCGAATCCGGTACACCGATTACAACGTCAGCCTCAACAGGAAATTCCTTCGCCAAGTATTTGCCTGCAAGCATACGCGAATCGTGTGCAGACTGTCCTTCAATAATACTGTCAGGACGTGCAAAATATAAGTATTCAAAGATACACATTGTATGTGGCTTTTTTGCCGACGTGAGTTCTGATAGTGGAAATTTTACCGTCTTGAACGACAACAATTTCACCGGGCTCAATGTCGCGGACAAATTCCGCACCCACACTGTCAAGTGCACAAGTTTCCGAGGCGAAAAAAACAATAGCGTCGCCTTTTTTACCCATACAGAGCGGTCTGAAACCCCAAGGGTCACGAGCGGCAATAAGTTTTTGCGGACTCATAACGATAAGTGAAAACGCACCTACAAGGTGATTTATAGTCTTTTTCAACCGCCTCTTCAACGCTTTTTGAATTAAGACGTTCTTTGGCGATTGTGTAAGCAATCATTTCTGTGTCGTTGTTGTTGTTTGGAAGATAGCACCTGTAACGCTTAGTTCTTGTGCCAATTCGTCCTTGTTTACGAGGTTGCCGTTGTGGGCAATGGCGATATTACCTTTTACATATCTAAGTACAAGCGGTTGAGCATTTTCACGCATACTTTCGCCTGTTGTCGAATAGCGAACGTGACCGACAGCCATTTTACCGTCAAGTTTTGTCAATATTTCGTCATTAAATACATCGTTGACAAGTCCCATATCCTTGTAATGAGTAATGTCACGATTGTTATTTACCGCGATACCGCAGCTTTCCTGTCCTCTGTGCTGAAGTGCATAAAGTCCGTAATAGGTCGTTCTTGCACAATCACCGTCAGGATCATAAATGGCGAATACACCACATTCTTTCACCGATTCTGTTGTCATTTTGCATAATCTTTATCCTCTCTTAAAATACGCTTTGTATTGAAAATTTTGATACATATTATATTATATACTGTTTTCCGATAAAATTCAACAGTTTTTATAAGTGAATTTGCATAGCGAGATTAAATATTGCTTTTCGACAAAAAAAAATCTCAAGAGTATAGCTCTTGAGATTTTTTTCAGGTCATTTTGTGAATGTTTTTGTCAATAATTTACAACAATATTCGAATTAAAATTATTCTCCGAACAATTTTTTGTTTTCGTTATCAATTTCAATCTGTCTTTGCTTTTGTTCATCCGAATAGTTAGGGTGCATATTATGTTCTTTTTCAATCTTGTCTTTTAACTCATCTATAACTTCGGTATCTCTTTCGTTATCGACTTCCATAGAACTTTATATAAGTATTGATAGTATTACTCGAACGTGAGTTTTCTGATTCTGATAGGTCGTATTTTCCTTGTCGCATACCTGTTAAAACATAATAGTCTTCATCGGTTGCAATGTCGCTGTCATCTCTTGAAAGGAATAATAAAACTTTTTCATTAACTTCAAAGTCAGGATAACCGTCGGAAGAAAACGATTGTGTTTTCATCTTCGCCTTTATCTATTCTTACTATAGCTTGATTATCGTCACGTTCGCCGAAAAAGGTAATTATCAATGTTTACAACTATGTCTGTCTGAAGAATATTTCTGAAATTTTCACCTTTTTCATTATTGGGATTACTCCATTTACTGTCCATAATTTCTGAAACAGTACCCTCTATTATTAAGTCTGAACGTAAAATAAGCTCACTTTCAGATATTAACGGTTATAATACCGTCAACGACTATTTCTTCTTTTTTGCATTATTTCCGCAAGATGTTGCAGTGAGCATTATTGTGAGACAACACATTAAACTGATTATATTTAAAATAGATTTTTTTTCATAATAATATTTCTCCTTTTTTATTTATTGTAAATAGCATTTATACCGTTTATATCATCTTCAAATAAAGATCTTTTTTCGTTGCCCTTTAGCTTGAGGAGTAGACATAACAGAATATGTCGTTCCAGAATGTCCCATCTGTTATGTATTCTTTTTTGTAAGCTTACTATTTGTATCAAATATTATTAGTATATGAGTATAAAACACTAATATGCAATTAATATAACATAAAAAGATAGCATAGAGCTATAGGTGAGTAAGTTCACTAAACTGATGTTATTAAAAGTATTAATGCACAAAATAATTTACAAATATACCAATTATTTAGTACATTTTCATTTTACAAAAAAAAATCCTTTTTGTCAATATATTTTTATTGAATTGTAATTTAAACGGGAAAATTGGTATAATTTAATTCTAATCAGTAAATATATTATAAAAAAAGTGGCAGAAAAACTGCCACTTTTTTTATAATGATGTTTAGTTATCTGCAAGCATTCTGTTTACTGCCGAAATAAGTGCATAGATTGACGCGGTGTTAATATTTGCGTCAACGCCTGCACCCCAATAAGTTTTGTGGTGGTTGTGGTCGTTGATTTCAATATATGTTGCCGCTCTTGAATTTGATGAACGTGTTAGGGCGTGTTCTGTGTAGTTGCAGATTTCAAACTGCTGACCCAAGAATTGTCTTAGACCGTTGCAAAGTGCGTCCAAAGGACCGTTACCCTTGCCCTCGATAGAGGTAACTTTTCCGCCCTTTTCGATAGTAGCCGAAAGAATTGTACAGTCATCTTCCTCCGTTGAACGATAGAAACGGGTTTTTAATAGGCTCTGCCACATTCACATATGTATCCTTGAATGCTTGATGTATTTCGTGATTTGTAAGTACGGTTTTCTTTTCGTCAGACATATCTGTGATAAGTGAAGAAAATTCCGCAAGCATTGGCTTCGGTAGGGTGTAGCCGTACTTGTTTTCCATAATATAGCTTACACCGCCTTTACCCGACTGGCTGTTGATAAGAATAGGCTCATATTTTCTGCCGATGTCGGTAGGGTCGATTAAGGTATGGGTTAGCCCATTTATTTGACGGACTTGAACCGAATTTATCCATACTCTTTTTGATTGCGTCCTGGTGAGAACCCGAAGAATGCAACGTATGCCATTTCACCTGCGTATGGGTGTCTTGGGTTAATCGGCAAACGATTATACTTTTCGTATACTTCGATGATTTCATCAATATTTTCAAGATGAAGTTCAGGGTCGATACCTTGACAGAACATATTAAGTGCAACAGTGATAACGTCCGTGTTACCTGTTCTTTCGCCGTTACCGAATATTGTACCCTCAACTCTGTCCGCACCTGCAAGCAATGCAAGTTCGCTTGACGCAACGCCTGTACCTCTGTCGTTATGTGCGTGAACGCTGATAACAAGATGTTCACGATTGTTAAGGTGCTTGCACATATATTCGATTTGGTCGGCATATACGTTTGCTGTCGCAACTTCGATAGTTGACGGAAGATTTACGATAACTTTGTTTGTTTCGGACGGCTTGAATACATCAAGTACGGCATTTGTAACTTCTGCCGCGTAGTCCGGCTCTGTACAAGTGAAACTTTCAGGTGAATATTCAAAACGAATATTTCCGTCAAGCTGACCGTCAACAAGGCTCATTACAAGCTTTGCACCGTCAACGGCAAGCTGTTTGATTTCTTCCTTGCTCTTTCTGAAAACAACTTCACGTTGAAGTGTTGAAGTTGAGTTGTAAAGGTGAATAATTGCGTTTTTAGCACCCTTTAGAGCCTCAACGGTTTTCTTTATAATATGTTCTCTTGCTTGTGTAAAGCACTTGAATTGTGACATCATCAGGAATAAGGCGCCTGATTTTCGTCAATAAGACGGCGAACAAATTCAAATTCAGTATGCGACGCTGCCGGAAAACCTACTTCGATTTCCTTAAAACCAAGCTTTACAAGGAATTTGAAAAAAATTCGATTTTTTCTTCTGTCGTCATAGGTGAGTAAAGTGCCTGATTACCGTCACGAAGGTCAACACTGCACCAAATCGGAGCATGAGTTATTTCATTGTTCGGCCACTGACGATCCTCAAGCGGAATCGGATGGTACATTTTTGATATTTTTTATAATTCATAATGAACACTGCCTTTCCGGCGAATACGCCTAAAATAATATATGAAATTTCTAACTAAAAAGCTGAGCCACAATGTGACCCAGCATAATTTCAATACAGTTCAGTACAGAAAAACAAAACTGAAGACCACATTGTCGATTCAGCTTAGGAGTAGGAGGTTATTCAAATTTGCCTTTGAAAATTTATCCATAATTCCGTACCTCTTTCTATATACTATATGGCTATTCTACAAATAAAATCAAAGGCTTTGTCAATATTTTTTTTTGAAAATTAATATATAGAATTTATAGGGTGAAATTGCGGATTATATAGTGATTTTTTATACATTAAAGGAATAGACGGAGCATATATTGGACGTAGGAGGATTGGTTTATGGATATACTGTCTTTATTGTTCCTTGCTGTTGCACTTGCGATGGACGCATTTTCGGCGGCGGTTACGGACGGAATGATTGTGAAAAAAAAATACGATTTTTTATGATGCGCTTAAAGTGGGATTGTTTTTCGGTGTGTTTCAGTTTCTGATGCCTTGTATCGGAAATTTGGTGTCGGGGTTTGCGACTGATATTGTGGAACGTTTTGACCATTGGATTGCGTTTGTGCTTTTTTGGGATTTTTGGGACTGCATATGATATGGGAGTCACGCACCGAACAGGAAATACCGAAAATCCTTTAAAAAATTCATCGCTTTTGCTTGCGGCAATCGCAACAAGTATTGATGCACTTGCGGCAGGGTGTTACGCTTGCGGCGGTCGGTACGCCGATTTTGTTTTCGTCCACGGTTATCGGAATTACAGCATTTTTGTTTTCGTTCGGCGGTGTTTTTATCGGTAAGAAGTTCGGCGGTTTCTCGGCTCAAAGGCAGAATGTATCGGCGGAATTATTCTTATATTAATAGGCGTAAAAAACACTTGTCGAGCATTTATATTGACTAAATTTGCAAAGTGGGATATAATGATATTCAGAGCTGTTGAAATTTTGTCGGCAGGCTCAATGATATGTACTTAATATGTATGAAGGGATATTATAATATGGATTTAACTTCACCACGCACGATAAGAAATATTCAGGAACAATTCGGTTTTACGTTTAAAAAGGTCTTGGACAGAATTTCCTGACTGCACGAAACATACTTGAAGAAATAGTGGACGCCGCAGAGATTGAAAGCGGTGTTATAGAGGTCGGACCGGGATTCGGCGTGCTTACGAGCGAGCTTGCGCAAAACAGCGATAAAAGGTCGTTACGATAGAAATAGACGAACGTTTGATTGATGTGCTTGACTACACACTTGCGGAATATGACAATGTAAAAATCATAAATGAAGATATTTTAAAACTTGATTTAAAAAAGTTATTGACGATGAATTTAACGGCGAAAAGGTCAGTATAGCGGCAAATTTGCCGTATTACATCACTACACCGATTATCACTAAATTGCTTGAGGAAAAAATTACCGATTAAAAATATAGTGGTTATGGTGCAGAAAAGGTCGCCGAGCGTATGTCGGCAAAGCCGTCAACTAAGGATTACGGTGCGATAACGGTGCTTTGTCAGTATTATACGGAGCCGTCAATCGTGGCAAATGTTCCTGCGTCACTGTTCGTTCCGCCGCCAAAGGTGGACAGTGCGGTGTTAAAATTAAAGGTACTTGATAAACCGTCGGTGGAAGTAAAGGACGAGGGTGTATTTTTCAGAGTGGTGAAAGCGGCATTTTCACAGTGAAGAAAAACTCTTTTTAAATTGCCTTTCGGCAAATTTTCCTATTCGAAAGATGAAATATCAACACTTCTTGAAAGTATAGGAATTGCACCGTCAAGACGCGGTGAAACACTTTCGCTTGAAGAATTTGCAAATATCGCCGATACATTATTACAAAAGATAAAATAGGAGGATTTTCAATGGAAATCTTTTCATTTGGTGAACGACTTATGATTTACCGTAAAAGAGCGGGACTTTCCAAAAAAAGAACTTGCCAAAAGAGTAGGGATAAGTGTTTCGACACTTACCAAGTATGAAAATGACGAATCACAACCGAATGTCGATATGCTTACCGATTTGGCTATTGCACTTGACATATCTGTTATGAAACTGCTTTCAGGTTTCGGTGATCCGATTCGTGAAAAATACAGACAGGGACTTTTAAATATTTCGCTTGAAAAAAATGAAGGCTTTGCAAGAAAGGCATTTGCTATAAAAAAAATAGGATTGCGATTAATGCAATCCTATTTTTTTTATGTTATGTTTTTATTTCTTCTTATTGCCTGCTTTTGCTCGAAGGCTTGTGCTTAGAATTTTCTTTCTCATTCTAAGGTGGTTTGGAGTTACTTCCAACAATTCATCATCGGCGATAAAGTCAAGACACTGTTCAAGGCTCATTTCTCTCGGAGGAACAAGTCTTAATGCGTCATCAGAACCTGATGAACGGGTATTTGTTGCGTGCTTTTTCTTACATACGTTAACAACAACGTCCTCAAGTCTTGCGTTTTCACCGACAATCATACCTTCGTAAACCTTAACGCCCGCACCTACGAACAAAGTACCTCTTTCCTGTGCGTTGTAAAGACCGTAAGTAATAGTTGTACCGTCCTCCCAAGCGATAAGAGTACCGCGGGTTCTGCCGTTAAAGTCGCCCTTGTACGGCTCGTACTTTTCAAGAATACTGTTTATGATACCCGTACCCTTTGTTGCGGTAAGAAGTTCACTTCTGTAACCGATAAGACCTCTTGACGGAATTAAAAATTCAAGTCTTGTATATCCCTGTGCAGTCGGTGCCATATTTGTCATTTCACCTTTACGGTTTATAACACCGTCCATTACAGTACCTGTGTATTCATCAGGAACGTCAACTGTAAGTCTTTCGATAGGTTCGCACTTAACGCCGTCAATTTCTTTATAAATAACAACAGGATTTGAAACTTGGAATTCATAACCTTCACGGCGCATATTTTCGATAAGTACTGAAAGGTGAAGTTCACCACGTCCCGAAACGATAAAGCTTTCTGTCGAATCTGTTTCGTCAACTCTAAGACTTACGTTTGAATCAAGTTCTCTGAACAATCTGTCACGAAGATGACGGGAAGTAACGAATTTACCGTCTTGACCTGCAAACGGACTGTCATTAACGCTGAACGTCATTGAAAGTACAGGGTCATCGATTTTTACGAACGGAAGTGCTTCGGGATTGTCAACGTCACAAACCGTTTCACCGATATTAATATCAGCGATACCCGAAAATCGCAACAACGTCACCTGCACCGACTTCGTCTGTAGGAACTTTTTTAAGTCCTTCAAAAGTAAATAGCTTTGTAGCTTTTCCTCTTGTTACTTTACCGTCGTGACGGCAGATTGAAAGCGGCATATTAACTTTTTATACTGCCTCTTTCGATTTTACCTACTGCGATACGGCCTGTATAATCATCATAGTCAATGTTTGAAACAAGCATTTGGAACGGTGCGTCGTCCTCGCATTTAGGGCAAGGAATTGAATTTACGATAAGTTCAAACAATTCTGTAAGGTCATTGTTCGGCTGTTCCGGATTGTATTCTGCGGTTGCCCAACCGTCACGTCCAGATGCGTATATAACAGGAGTGTCAAGCTGTTCTTCTGTTGCACCTAAATCAATAAACAGGTCAAGCACTTCATCAACAACTTCATAAGGTCTTGCGTTCGGTCTGTCAACCTTGTTTACAACGATAACGGGCTTTAGGTCAAGTGCCAATGCCTTTGACAATACGAAACGTGTCTGTGGCATACAGCCTTCAAATGCGTCAACAAGCAAAAAGTACGCCATCAACCATTTCCAGACCGCGTTCAACTTCTCCGCCGAAATCAGCGTGTCCGGGAGTGTCGATAATATTTATTTTAACACCCTTGTAGTAAAGAGAAGTGTTCTTTGCAAGGATTGTGATACCTCTTTCTCTTTCAAGGTCATTTGAGTCCATAACTCTTTCGTCCACTTGTTCGTTTTCACGGAATGTACCGCTCTGTGCAAGCATTGCGTCAACAAGAGTTGTCTTACCGTGGTCAACGTGGGCGATAATTGCAATATTTCTTATATTTTCACGTTTTATCATAATTAATCTCCTAATCTCCTCATTTAATTACTCTAACCTCTTTATTATATACCCGTTTTGCAATTATTACAATATTTTTTGCCGAAAAAAAACAGAATAATGTACAAAACCGACCTTGCATAAACACTGTTTAAATGTTATAATAACAAGTGATTTAATATAAATGAGGAGTAAAGATAATGGATTTTTAAAGAACATATAATTGAAAAAAATTGTTGATATAACAGGACTTGAAAGAGAAGTTGTGGAAAAATCCGTCGAAGTTCCGCCTGATGAAAAAATGGGTGACATTGCATTTCCGTGTTTTCCGCTTGCAAAGGTTATGAGAAAAGCACCTCCTATTATTGCACAGGAGCTTGCCGAAAAAATGTCGGGTGACGATATGATTGAAAAGGCACAGGCTGCCGGCGGTTATTTAAACTTCTTTTTAAACCGTGAAAAGTTTATTTCGGAAACTGTTTCTTCCGCACTTGACGCAGGCGAGGATTGGGGCAAGTCGGATATGGGTAAGGGCAAGACTGTGCTTGTCGAATATTCGTCACCGAATATAGCAAAGCCGTTCCATATCGGTCACCTTTTTCTCAACAGCTGTCGGAAATTCGCTTTCAAAGATTTACAAGCACCTTGGATATGATGTTCAGTCGCTTAATCACCTTGGCGACTGGGGTACGCAGTTCGGTAAGCTTATATGTGCTTACAAGAGATGGGGTGTTAAAGAGGTTATCGAAAAAAGACCCTATAAACGAGCTTTTTAAAGATATATGTAAAATTCCACGAAGAAGCTGAAAAGCACCCGGAACTTGACGATGAGGCAAGAGGATACTTCAAAAAGCTTGAGGACGGTGACGAGGAAACAACGGCTCTATGGACTTATTTCAGAGATATAAGCCTTGTTGAGTTCAAGCGAGTATATGATATGCTTGGCGTTAAGTTTGATTCATATAACGGCGAAGCATTCTATTCGGATAAAATGGACGAAGTTGTCGATATACTTCGTGACAAAGGATTGCTTACCGAAAGTGACGGCGCACAGGTTGTTGACTTGTCAGAACTTAATATACCGCCTTGTATCGTGCTTAAATCGGACGGTGCGACAATTTACGCAACTCGTGATATTGCGGCGGCTCTATATCGTCACAGAACATATGATTTCTATAAAAATATATATACGTTGTCGGTATTCCGCAGTCACTTCACTTTAAGCAGATATTTGCCGTAATGAAAAAAAGCAGGCTGGGATTGGGCAGATGATTGTGTTCACGTTGGTTTCGGTCTTGTAAAACTTCCGGGTAAGAATATGTCAACACGTCACGGTGACGTTGTATTCCTTGAGGACGTTTTTAAACGAATCAATCGAAAAGACTAAGGAAATTATCGAGAAAAACGGCTCAAATGTTGAGGATATCGAAGACGCGTCAAAGAAAATCGGTATCGGCGCAATACTTTATACATTCCTTAAAAAATTCGCGTGATAAGGATATTATATTCAGTTGGGATACTATGCTTGACTTGGAGGGTGAGTCTGCTTCGTATTGTCAGTACGGTTATGCGCGCGGCAGAAGTATTTTGAGAAAAGCAGAGGGGATTGATTACTCAAATGCAGACTTCTCAAAAGCAGCATCTGATGAGGCATATTCGCTTGTAAAAGCAAATTAACGGATTCGGTGACGCGGTAAAAGATGCGGCAGACAAGAACGAGCCGTTCTATATAAACAGATACGTTACAAATCTTACAAAGTCATTCAACAAGTTCTATAACACAAATCCTATTATGAAAGACGATGTTGACGAAGAAACAAAGAAAGCACGTCTTGCAATAGTTGACGCAACAACAAAGGTTATAAAGACAGCATTGGGCTTGCTTGGAATTGAAACTGTTGAAAGTATGTAATTTATAAAAGGGTGTTGTATGTGCAATGATATATTCGCAAAATATAAATAAAGTGTGTGCCGTCTGTCAGATGGCACATAAAAAAAAGCGAAGATGAAATGTATTGTGATATAAAAAAAAAACAAGCGGTGTCCGTTACAGATACCGCTTGTGATAAATTCAAATACGATATTTTAAAACGTCATGTAAGACGTATGCGTAAATTGAAAACGAATTTTAATCCTGAGGATTTTTCACTGTAACAGTGCTTGACATGACATTTGTTAAGTGTTATAATTCAAATAGAGAGTAGGAGCAGTAAAACGATTGTTTCTACGTCATAATGTTATGTAAATGTAGATTACATTCTACACAACCGCCTTATGCCCGTAAGGCGGTTATTTCTTTATTACCCATACAATAAGCAAAATCAACAATAATTGTACCGTTGTTTCACTCATAGCTGAATCCTTTCCGAAACAACCGCCTACTGCTCAAACTCAATATCCGAGCCGTTAGGCTGTTTATAATATATCATATTTTGCGGTCATTTGCAAAGCAAACCGCTTTTTTAAAATTCTTTTCCGTTTAAAATTTCAACGTAATCTTTATAATTTTCCTCCAAAAGTTTTTGGAGTGTCAAGTCCGTAAGGACATTTTGATTTACATTGATTACAGTGCAGACAATTTTCTATCTTTTTCATTTTAGCCTGAACAGCGGGAGTAAGCTGAAGTTCGGACGGTGAACGTCTTAGAAGAAGCGACATTCTTGCACAGTTATTTATTTCAATACCGACAGGACAAGGCATACAATATCCGCAACCGCGACAAAATTCGCCTGCAAGCATTTTTCTGTCATTATCAATAAGTTCCTTAATTTCACCTGTCACAGACGGTGGGTTTGTGTTGTAACTCAAAAATTCGTTAAGCTCACTCATACGCTGAACACCCCAAATAGGAAGTACATTATCATATTGTGCCATAAACGCATAAGCGGCGGCGGAATTTGTTATAAGACCGCCCGAAAGTCCTTTCATTGCTATAAAACCGAGATTATTTTTTTTGCAGTTTTCAACTATCGCAATATCTTTGTCCGTTGCAAGATAGCAGAACGGGAACTGAATTGTGTCGTAAAGTCCGGAGTCGATAGCCTCTTGTGCGACTGCAAGACGATGATGTGTAAGACCGATAAAACGAATTTTGCCTTGTGCTTTTGCCTCAAGCATTGCCTCATAAAGTCCTGTACCGTCATTCGGTTTTCGGACAGAATGACGGATTGTGGAATTGGTAAATATCTATGTAATCCGTTTTCATATTGTTAAGACTTGTATTTAGGTCTTTCAAAAATCATCGGCATTTTGTGCGGCGGTTTTTGTGGCAATGTATATTTTGTCACGAACGTCCGACAGCGCATAACCGATTTTTTCTTCACTGTCTGTGTAAAAACGTGCGGTGTCAAAAAATTAATTCCGCTGTTATACGCATGAAGAAGTATTTCTTTTGCGGAATCAAAGCTTATACGTTGTATCGGCAATGCACCGAATCCGTTCTTACAGACTTTAATTTCTGTCCTTCCTAAAGTTACATAATCCATATATTTTCGCCTCTTTAAATCAAGTTTTCTTAAATTATATCATATAGATTTACCACATTCAATATAAAAAGCAATCTTTGCAATATAAAAGACAATTATTGAATAACAAAAATGTGTTTGATGTGGTAAAATAGAAATAACATTATAATGGAGGAATTTTGTTTATGAAAGAGGGTAAAGTTTTCTGTTTTTTCATCACGGCTGGCATTTTCTGCTTGCGGATGAGTTTCCTATGCAAAAAGCGCTTGAAAAGCATAAGGATAAAAACGGACGCTGTTTTTATGAACTTGATTATATAGAAGAAAATTGGGAGAGAGTAACTCTTCCGCATACGTTTAACGATACCGATTTGTTTCGTGACAGAATAAAGGACGCCGGCAGCGGTCAAAAACGTACTGCGGTATTTTTACAGAAATTATTTGACCGTTCCGAAAGAATATTGCGGTCAAAAAAGGTACTTATCGAATTTGAGGGAATACGTCAGACGTGCTATTTATATGTAAACGGTAAAATGGTCGGATATGTCGAAAACGGTGTTGCACCGTTTGGGTTTGATTTGACTCCGTTTATCGATTACGATAAACCGAATTTAATCGCTGTTGCGACTGACAACACCGCCACGCGTGAAACGGATTTTTTTTGTATTGCAGAAAACACCGAACAAGCCTGACGTTATACCCGGTTCGTACTTGTTTCCGCAGGACAAAAGAGGTCGATAAAGCGTGTGAGGGTGTGGGATATTTTGGAATTGCAATGACTTCAATCCGTCTGTCGGCGGTATAACAAGACCTGTAAAAATTCATTTTAAATCGCAGATATATTTGACTTTGCCGCTTTACAGCAATCTTATGACAAAAGGTACATATATTTACGGCAGTGATTTTGATATACAAAACGGTACGTCGAAAATAAATGTTGAGTCGGAAATCAGAAACGAAAGCGGAAAAGCTGTCAAGGCATATATTGAAGTAATCATAAAAAATATTGACGGCGAAGAAGTAACGCATTTTAAATCGGACGAATGTGTTGTAAATTCAACAAGTGCTAAAAAAATACCGCCGTTGTCAATAACGCCGACAGACGCATATATTGCGGAGATTTTGCCTGACGGGCGAAAGCACTATACAGCGGTTAATGATGAAAGCAAACTCGGCGAAACGGTTTACAAAGTCGCTTAACGTAACGGAAGTAAGCGCTGTTTCGGATACAACAAAGCTGAATTTTTGGAGCATATCCAATCCGTTTTTGTACAGAGCGGAAGTAAGACTTTTTGCGGACGGCGAATTGTGCGACAGTGAAATTATTGAAACAGGATTCAGAAAGGTCGGTTACGACAAGGATAGGGGCGTGCTTTTGAATGATGTTCCTGTTTGGCTTAGGGGTTACGCACAAAAGGGCAACGAATGAATGGGCGACAATCGGCATTGCACCCGAATGGCTGAAAGACGTTGACGCAATGCTTATAAAAAAGAAAGTAATGCAAACCATATTCGCTTTATGCACGTTGCAGGCTCAAAAGCAGATGTTCGTTCGTTTGACCGTCACGGTATTGTACACAACCGGCAGGTGACAAAGAACGTGAGAATTTCGGCAGACAGTGGAAACAAAGAGTTGAACTTATGCGTGATGTGATAATTGCGTTTAGAAACAGTCCGTCAATCCTGTTTTGGGAGGCGGGCAATAATTCGAATAAACAAAGAGCATATGGCTGAGATGCGTGCGATTAAAGATAAACTTGACCCAAGCGGCGGAAGATTTATGGGGTGCCGTACATTGAATACAGAGGACGTTATAGAAGAATCCGAATTTGTCGGAACTATGCTTAACCGCCATGCCGCAAGATTTACCGCCGAGCATGGACCGATTATGGAAACTGAATATTTGCGTGAAGAAGCGCCGAGAAGAATTTGGGACGATTTTTCACCGCCTGATTTTGATTATAAAGACAAAGTGGGGCGGAAAGGGCGGTCGTAAGCAGGTCGGTATTGATTTTTACGATATGACTTCGGAGGACTTGGCACTTGCTTCGGCTAAGGGCTATGGCGAATTTTTCAATGACAGAATAGGCGGTGCGTCGAAAAAGGATTATTACAGCGGTTGTGCGGCTTTGTGCTGGACAGATTCGGCACAACACGGAAGACAGGCGTACAGTGAAAACGCAAGAATGAGTGGCAGAGTTGACGCGGTGCGCGTAATAAAAAGCAGAGCTTCGACGTGTTTCGCGTTATGCAGTCACCGAAAAGTGCGATTAAAATTTTCGGTCACCGAAATTATCCTAAAGCTGACGGCGATAATTACAAATACAATGTGAAAAAGTTCAACGGCACATATTGGGAAGAAACAGGCGAAACGGATTTTCGTGACGCACATAATAAGACGGTGTATGTAATCGGCAGTTATGATATTGCGAAAATTGTTTTAAAAGTCAACGGCAGAGAAGTCGGGGTGTGCGATAAACCGATTTACACATTTGTGTTCCCGTTTCCGAATATCGACATAACCGAAAGCGGTGAGATAACCGCATACGGATATGACTGCAGCGGCAATCTTGTTGCAAGTGACACGATTAAAACAGTCGGTGAACCGTCGCAAATTCACTTAACACTTCACACCGATACAAACGGACTTAAAGCTGACGGCAATGACGTTGCATACGTTGATATTGAAGTAACCGATGAAAACGGCGATATTTTTTGTCCGTTGTGTTATGATAAAATTGACTTTGAATTCAGCGGTGACGGTGTATTCTTGGGCGGATATAACAGCGGTAAATTTGATTTTGAGGATAAGCACGAAAGCGTTATACATAAAAATTACGTCTATGCCGAGTGCGGTACGAACAGAGTATTTATTCGTTCGACAGAAAATGTCGGAAAGCTAAAGCTAAAGGCGAATATGAACGGCATAACGACGGAAATTGAATTTGAAAGTGTTGAAACTAAAAATGATACTCTTACGGAATGTACGTTTGACGGAATATACGAAGATTGCAAAAATGACGCAGACAGAGCGGAATTTGAGGCGATAGAAGAAATCGATAAGATTAAGTACATTCCCGAATCCGAGCCTTACTGCAAAATACTTGTGAACGGTCAAGAGCCTGATACAAGGGGAGTAAGGAGCCTTAATAAAAACGGTCGTATATGGGGTGCGGTGATTTGTATTCTTGAACGTCTTAAAACCGAGTGGAGCGAACATTTCGACTTTGAATATAATTCGGACGAAAAAATACTTACACTGAAAAGCGGTGAATATGTCGTTACGGCAGAGTGCGGACGTACTCATTTACTTGTAAACGGAAATGAAAATCTTATGGACGGTGAGCCGTATATTTCGGACAGCGGACAATTCGTTATGGAAGTCAGCGCGATAGCGTCATATATTGACGGCGTAAGTGCGTGGTATGACGATAAAGTGGAAGTTTTCAGAATAGAAACCAAACAATAAAAGACTGTCGGCAAAAAATAGCCGACAGTCTTTTTTTTATCATTATTGTTATTCTTCTTTAATTTTCTGCGACCGTCAATAACGACCAAAAGCAGAAATATTACAATAAGAACAGTCAATACAATAGCCTTTGCAGACATAATTTATTCTCCTTATCTACAGAAAACGTGTTTTCCGATAGTTTTAATAATAGGTCTTGTACGGATCCATGAACTTGTTGCTGTGGATGGGTTGTAGTAATAGCTATTGCACCGCCTGTCGGATCCCAGCCGTTCAAAGCGTCACGCGCGGCATTATAGCAAGATGATTGTATCGCTTTGTTAATCTGTCCGTCGTCAACGGCGGTAAATGCACCGGGTTGATATACAACTCCTGCGATTGTGTTCGGAAACGAGGAATGACGTACGCGGTTTTTAAAACAACAGCACCTACTGCCACTTGCCCCTCATAGCTTTCACCTCTTGCTTCACCATTTATAACCATTGCAAGAAGTGTTGTATCATTAGAATATGAACTTGATGATGAGCCTGTCGGCAAACCTATTTTTGAAAGTGTTGCGGGACCTGAGATACCGTCGGCGGTAAGACCGTTCTTACGCTGAAATTCTTTCACCGCATTGGCGGTACGCCAACCGTATATTCCGTCAATATTTCCGCTGTAATATCCCCAAGACTTAAGCCTTGTTTGAATATTTGTGACTTCCTGACCTCGCGAGCCTATCTTTGACAATGCGAAAACGGTACTTTTTTCGCAAAACACACAACATATTACTGTTGACAATAAAATTACCGATATTCGTTTAGATATATGTTTCATAAGAAATCCTTTTTCTTTCTTGATGTAATATATATCTATTTTTAACGGATATTTTGTTTTTAATACGCAATTATAGGTAATTTTATTTGAACGTGAATTGCAAGCGTCAAAGCACATATTTGCTCAGCACCGTTATTCGCCAATTCTCTTGCACAAGACTGAGCAGTGTTTCCTGTGGTGTAAATATCGTCAAAAAGCAATATTTTCTTACCGTCACATTTTTTCTGTGCATTTGAATGCACTCTGAACATTTGTAACACGTTCCGTTCGTACAAGTGAACTTTGCTTTTTAGTTGCTTTTGTGCGGATAAGCAAATCTGTACGCATAGGTATTTTTTAAATACTCCGCAACTTCTTTTTGCTATAAGTTCGGATTGATTGTAACCGCGTTCCTTTAAACGTTTCTTGTGCAGAGGAACCGGAACGATATAATCAAATGTATCCCATATATCATATGAATCAAGATAATTTTTCATCATATCGGCAAGTAATTTTGCATAGGCTTTGCAATTTGAGAATTTTAAATCAAGTATAACTTTACGCATACTTTTTGTGTATTCAAAGGGCGACATTGTGAAAGCGATATGTTCCGTACCTTGATAAGGTGAGGCGTATGCCGTTTTGTCAAGATTTTCAAAACAGTGTCGGCATATGCCGATTTTACCGTTTATAAGGTGAGCGGTGTCGCTCTTTTTTCGTTCGTCACAAAATACACAAATATATTTACTCATATTACCACTTTTTCTTCGGACATTTGCCGTCCGATAATCTCGCTCTTACCTGCATAACACAGCCGCATACACCGCACGTTGAGCCGTACATAAAATCATCGCAGTTTTGACAAATATCAAATCTGTTTTTATATACATCACTGCTTACAAGCCGTACACTTTTCATTGAAGTGACTTGCTCAACCATTTTTGAATATCGTCTTCGGAAAGAACGGTTTTTAATCTGCACCGTTTACATTTTGCCATTACTTTAATGTTATTACACAAGCACTCATTTTAGGCAGCTTGAATGAAAGTTTACCGTTTTCAAGTGATACATCAAACTTTTTCGGCTCAACTGTGTTCGGTGCGTCAAATGTGTTGCAGTCGTTCATATGCTCCGATACAAGAATTTCTCCGTCTGCAACAGAAAATTCACCGTCACGCAAATCAAGCTCCATATCTTCGTCACTGTTAAGACTTGTGTTGCAGATTGAAACAGTCATTTCACCGTTTTTTTCTTTGAAGCGGAAATGCTGATTTTAGGGAACTTCAAGCCGTTGATTTCCTGTTCTTCACAGTCATAGTCAACGTCAACTCTTTCGCCGTCCATATGACCTTTCATCATTCTGAACAAGTGATATGTAGGTGTAAGCACCATTTTTTCACCGTCCGTAAGAATCATTGCCTGAAGTACGTTCACCATCTGTGCAATGTTAGCCATCTTAACACGGTCGTTGTGCTTGTGGAAAACGTGAAGTATAAGCATACCGCTTATAACGTCACGCATAGTATTCTGCTGATATAAAAATCCCGGATTAGTTCCGATTTCAACATCAAACCAGTTGCCCCATTCGTCTACGATAAGGTCGATTTTCTTTTCCGGATCGTATCTGTCCATAATTGCAGTGTGAACGTTTATAACTTTGTCCATCTTCATAGCGTTAGCCATAAGCTTATACCAACCGTCATTGTCAAATTCGGTTGCACTGCCTTTGTTTTCCCAAGCACTTTCAAAAAGTATAGTTGTGCAGAGAAATACCCTCTGTTATATGACGGATATTCTGCATTAATGTTTCCATCCAACGAGTATCGTCAACATTCGGACCGCCTGCAATTTTGTAGATTGGCTCATCGCCGTAGTTTCTTATAAATGTTGCATATCTCTTGTATAGGTCGGCGTAATATTCGGGACGCATATTACCGCCGCAACCCCAGTTTTCATTGCCGACACCGAAGAATTTTAACTTCCAAGGCTTTTCGCGACCGTTTTTACGGCGTTCGTTTGCAAGCGGTGAATCACCGTCAAATGTCATATATTCAACCCAGTCACGCATTTCCTGTACAGTACCGCTGCCGACATTTCCGCATATGTACGGCTCTGTTCCGAGCTGTTCGCAAAGCTCAAAAAATTCGTGTGTACCGAAGTGGTTGTTTTCGACAACACCGCCCCAATTTGTATTAACCATATAAGGACGCTGTGATTTTTTCGCCGATACCGTCACGCCAGTGATAGTCGTCCGCAAAACAACCGCCCGGCCAACGCAATACCGGTATTTCAAGCTCCTTTAAAGCGTTTACAACATCACAACGCATACCGTTCTTGTTAGGTATGTCCGAATTTTCATCAACATATAATCCTTCATATATACATCTGCCAAGATGTTCGGCAAATTGACCGTAAATATATTTGCTTATCTTTCCTTGATTTCTTGCTGTATTTATTATTGCTTTTTTGCCATTTCATTTCCTCTCTTTCACATACAAAAAATATCCGTTTTGATTATACTATGACCGAATTTCAAATGCAATATGTTAGAAAAAAATAATCTGATATTTAATACTTTTTTTCTGATTTTAAACTGCAGACTGCAGACAAAAACCTTTATGGTTTTGTCTACTTTATTTTGGGAGTTTGAGGTGTAAAAGTTATAATCATTTCTGACGACATTGCGGCAGAAGGGCTTAAAATCTAAAGTTTCGACTTTGGAGGAACTTTAGATTTTTTCTTTTGAAAATACTCAAAAATTACATCATAAGATGTGATTTTTTGGAGCTGTCGACATTTTTTGTCGACAGGCTCTGTTAAAGTACTTTTATGAATAAACCTTTCATAACGTCAAGTGATTTTTGATGCATTTCTTCGTCTGCCGCGGCGGTAAGAGATGAGTCGACAATTATTTCGGAATTCGGACAAGCCGATTTTGCCATAACGGCATTTGAAAGTACGCATATGTTGCTCACAAGTCCGCAAAGCTCTATTGTATCGAAGTCTTTGCCCTCAAGATACTTTGCCATTTCAAGCGACGGGAATGTTTTTTTTCAAAACATAGCTTGCCTTTTTAAAGCGTCGGCTAATCCGCCGTAAAGCTTGTGACCGCCGGTTCCTTTAATGCAATGGGGAACAGGCAGACTTTACCCTCTGCTGTGGTGAGATAGTCGTCAAAATGAGTGTCTAAAAGTATATATTATTTCGTCATTTTGGTATTCGGCGATTTTTTTCTAAAAATGCCTTTTTTCAAGCTCTTTTTTGCCTTGTCAAAACCAAGACTTCCGCATACAAAATCGTTTTGGTAATCTACTACTATAAGTAATCGTTTTCATATTCATTCACTCCTTTTTCATTATTATAACTTAAATCAAGGTATATGTAAATAAAATTCACCTTTATTGGTATAAAATCATACTATATATTACGGATATGTAAACCGAATTTGAAAAAGGAGTTGTTATAAATGTCAGAATCAAATAAACCGAGCTGCCCTTATCCGAAGTGTGGTTGTGTCGGTTACGGTTATGTTCCTGTGCAGGAAATGGAAGAAGTTTATGATGATTGTACAGGGCTTATGCAAGGTACGATATTCCCTGAACTTGATTTGAATATGTGTGAATACGGTAAGGTTTGTAAACAGTGGGGAGGCGGTATGTGATGGAATGTTCAAGAGTTGAAATGCTGAAAAAAATTCAGTGCAGTAATTTTGCCGCTTATGATATGCTTTTTGTATCTTGATACCCATTCGGACGATAAAAAAGGCATTCAGAATGTTTCAGGCACTTGTTAAGAAAACCAAGGAATTGAAATGTGAATATGAAGAAAAATTCGGCCCACTAAACCAGTTTTCAACCGCTATGCAGGATAAGTTTAACTGGCTTGATAATCCGTGGCCGTGGGGAAAAGGAGGATAATAAGTAATGTTTAGTTATAATAAACTTCTTGAATTTCCGGTAAAGGTTTCAAAACCAAATCCACGTCTTGCAAATGTGGTTATAACTCAATACGGCGGTCCAAACGGTGAACTCGGCGCGTCACTTAGATATTTGTCGCAAAGATATACTATGCCCGATGAAGTTTCAAAGGGGTTGCTTACGGATATAGGTACGGAGGAATTGGCACATTGAGGTTATCTATAATATAAAAAGCTGCTCAACAGTGAACAGCTTTTCATTATGTAATATATTTCGGAATTTTCGGATAAATTGTGATATTGAAATTATCAAGGTTGCCTTTTTTGAACGTTCTTTTTTTGTATAGACAACTTTTTTCAAGAACATCTTTCAGCATATCATTTTTTGCTTTTGGGGAAGGCAAGTCATGATAAACCTCAAGCAGTTTTTCTACTTTGGGGATTATATTGACAGCACTGTCTTCGCGGGTGATTTCGGTCTTAAGTTCTTTATCTAATATGGCGATATGTAAAGTTCTTTAACTTCGTCCATTCGCAGGGATAAGGCTCGTGAACGTTCAAGAAATACATCAGTGGTGTATATGCCTTGCTCCAATAGGTCATGTGTTTTGCTTATTTGCTTATTTAATGTATCAAGTTCGTGTTGTTCTTTTTTGTAATGCTTTTTTCTTTTATGGAAACCTGGGAAATTCGTTCAACAGGGGGTGAAGTTATATCCCATGATATTTTATATTCTCCTAACCATTCTTTAAGGGATTGAAGAATACGTTCTTCGACAACTCGTAACTGTGAGCCTACGTTGTTACAAGTCGGTTCACTGCAAATTAACATATCGGGGTATTTTGTATGCGGTCGTCTCAACCATATGCCGTCCGCAATCACCACACACAACAATGCCGCTCAATGAGTTTTTTTACTGTATTTTTTTTCGCCGATAGGACGTGCAGGGTTATGCCGCATTAAGTCTTGAGCTATGTCGAATGTTTCTTTGGATATAATAGGTGGATGCAATCCTTTGCAAAGCATATAATCTGTTGCCCGCGGTCGTGAAATATGGAGTTGACCGTCTATCATCTTTTTTTGTTGTGGTCGCCAGTTCCAGCGAATCATACCTATATATACCGGATTGATTAATATATCACGAATAGATGCTACTACCCATACTTTGCCTCGCTTTGGTGACACTTTCATTGTATTAAGACGTTTGGCAATAAAACCTGTGCCCAGCCTATTAAATGTATTATCCGATTGTTTTTCACCGACAGTATATAATTCAAAAATCAATCGGACAACATCAGCCTCTTCCTTTGTTAATCTCAAGAGTCCAGCCTTTATCGTTTTCAATACGGATCCGATTGTATCCGTACGGTGCTTTATTGGCAACATATTTTCCGTCTTTTACTGAAGCCATTCGGCCACGTTGTAAACGTCGATTAATTGTCTTATAGTCACGGCGTGACATAAACAAACCAAATTCAAAAATATTCCTCGTCAAATTCGTTGTTCGGATTGTAGGTTTTTATTGGAGTAATTATTTTTGTATCGCTAAATTTGAATGTTTGAGCAACAATACCTTGGTCTATGGTGTCACCTCTTGCTAAACGTTCCACCTCCATAACTAATACTCCGTCCCATATGCCTTGCTCTACCTCCTGCAGTAATTGTTGCATAACAGGACGGGCGGCAATAGTTTCACCGGAAACAATTTCACGATAAATAGCAGTGATGTTTAAATTAAGTTTTTTTCGCAAGGTCCAATAATGCTTTCTCGTGGCGAGCCAATGTTTCGCCCTCTCACCTAGTGCTTCTGCCTCACTGTCGGCACGAGATTTTCTTAGATATAAACAATATTGCATAATCAGTCATCCTTTCGCTTTTATCGGTTTTACGGTTTTGACGAAGATTTCTTATAAAAATCAGTACAAGTTCAGCTTCTTCAACGGTAAGTTGGTTAAATAGCTTTACCATTTCAGAATATTCGTCATTGTTTGATTTATTCATATATGTACACTCCTTTATTTGCATTACAGTTATTTTACAACTATATTACAAAATAAAGTTGGTTTTGATAGAAAATATCTAATTTTGATATATTTAACAGTAAAATAGGTATAAAAATAAACAACCAATTATTTTACGGTTGTTTATTGATTATCTTTAAATTTGATAATGTCTATAATTTTCCACCAAGTTATAAGGATATCGTCACTTTCTATATTTATCGGTAGTTTTAAAATGCTTTTGTCTATAAGTTTCATACATAGAGGCAATATTATAATTTTCTTTGTGCAATAGTTTTTATTATGTCATTTATAATTGTAGGTGCAATAAAAGATAATTCAGGATGCTTGGTATATGAAGTAATATTAATTACACCATTATTATTACAAATAGTTTCATTAGTATAGCCAAGAATATCTAAAAAAAGAACAACAAAATACATTTCTAATGCTTTTTTCTGTGCTATCGTATTTAGCCTTAATGTATGCTATATTTAAAAAATCATTTCTCATTAAACCTAACAAATTTGAGGTGGCATTATTTTTGGCGTTAGTGTAAAAATTC